>ERZ795058.60-NODE-60-length-163026-cov-8.854465_pt1 | contig 163026 bp, 144 predicted proteins | sample MGYA00375142_ERZ795058 | MGnify/ENA primary metagenome ERZ795058 (study PRJEB30187, sample SAMN05720210) | activated sludge metagenome | isolation source: anaerobic digester from wastewater treatment plant | place: Japan | collected 2015-04-20 ... | reverse complement strand
GTATAAGAGCCATTGAAGTTAATTACTGGACCATCTAGTTCCATATAGTTGTATAATTCTTCAGTAGCTTTATATGCTCTTCCTGTTGCAATTACTACATCATATTTTTTATTTAGTTTTTTTAAGTAATCCATACTTTTATAATCGTATTGAGTAAAGTCTTTAATCAAAGTTCCATCAATATCAATTACAATTAACCATTTGTCTTTTTTCATATTTTTACCTGCTTGGGGTAATTATATCATACTTTTATTAAAAAACAAAAATGAAAAAGTTATCATTAAGTTGAGATTGAAAAAAAAGACTATTTATATTATAATATAATAAGAGCAGAAAATTAAAGAAAGGATATATCTATGAAAAAGAATTTTTTTATTCCTCAAATTAAAGAAAAAGAAGAGAAAAAAGAAACTGTAGAAGAAGAAAAGAAAGAGCAGGGTTTTACATCACCAGCGGGTACTCGCCAACAAAACAAAATTGTTTATTCTTCAATAAGTTATGGTAATAAAGGAATGCAGTATGAAAGCTATCGAGATAAAGATAAGAAGACTGAAAATACAGAAGAAATTAACCGTAGATTTTTAGAAACTTATGGTAGTCAGTCTAATCTAATTCAAAGCGAAAGAAAGAGTCAAGCCAATGCTGCTAAAATTCCTTCTTACTTGCAAAGAGAAGATATTACTCCTGAGGATGTGAAGAGAAAAAGAGAATATAATTTAGATTTAACTCAAGAAGGTGAAGTTGTAAAGACAATTGATCGCTCTGAGCTTTTTAAAGATGAAGTTAAGAAAGAGCCAGAACAAAAGCCAGACTTAAGAACTATTGAAAGAGAATATTTTGAAGAGTTAGAACCCGTAACTGAACTTTCTGAAGAAAAAAGACCTAGACGTTCAAGATCAGAACCAGTCTTTAGAAAAGATGATTCTGATGGACAATCGATTATTTTAGAAGAAGAAATTAGAAATCAAAAAGTTCGTGAGTTTCAAACTGAATTTGAAGAGAAAATAACTACGAAAAGAAAACACCGTCGTTATCGTGCTCCTAGTTTAGACCTTTTAGCTCAAGGACGTGGACATTTGCAAATTGATAAAGTAGCATCCCAAAAACAAATTGATACAATTAACCAAACTTTAGAAGAATTTGGAATTTCAGGTGAAGTAGTTAATTATGTGAAGGGACCTGCTGTTACGCAATTTGAGATTTCTTTAGGCGGTGGAGTTAAAGTTGAAAGGGTTCAAAATATTTCTCGTAACTTACAAATGAATTTGGAATGTAAATCTTTAAGAATTGAAGCTCCAATTCCAGGTAAAAGTACAGTTGGTATTGAAGTTCCTAATCCAGTTCAAGAGATTGTTTATTTAGGTGATATGTTACGTGATAAAACATTCTTAAATGATGGTAATCCATTAAATGTAGCTTTAGGTATTGCAATTGATGGTAGTCCAATTCATTTAAATATTAAAGAAATGCCACATGCTTTAATTGCAGGTACTCCAGGATCAGGTAAGAGTGTTTGTCTTAACTCGATTATTATGAGTATTATTTATAAAGCTGATCCAAGTGAAGTGAAGTTAATTTTAATTGATCCTAAGTTTATTGAGTTTTCTAATTTTGAAGATATCCCTCATTTAGCGACACCAATTATTAATGAATCTAAGATCGCTCAAGGTAGCTTAAGGTGGGCAGTTGATGAGATGGAAAATCGTTATTTGAAATTTAAGAGTGCTAAAAGAAAGAATATTGCAAGTTACAATGAATATATGGAAGAGACAAATGGAGAGAAGTTACCTTACTTTGTAATTATCATTGATGAGCTTGCAGACTTAATGGCGATTGCAGGTAATCAAGTTGAAGAATATATTCAAAGAATTGCTCAAAAAGCACGTGCTGCAGGTATTCATTTAATTATGGCTACTCAAAGACCATCAACTGACGTTATTAAGGGTACAGTAAAAGCCAATATCCTAACAAGAATTGCTTTTGCAGTTACATCTCAAGTAGATTCATTTACGATTTTAGATAAATCAGGAGCAGAAGAATTGCTTGGTAAAGGTGATATGCTTTATACTGATGGTGTTAATGAATATAGAATTCAAGGTGCTTATGTATCAGAAAAAGAAATTATTCGTATTACTAAGTTTTTAAATGAAACATATGAGCCTGAATATATGTTTGACCAAGAAGATTTAAGAGAAAAGATTGTTCAAGAACATATGGCTGATACTGATCCAAGAAATGATGAATTATTTGAACCAGTTGCTAGGTATGTTGTGGAGATGCAAACAGGTTCAATTAGCTCAATTCAATCACGCTTTAAAGTTGGTTTTACTCGTGCTCAAAGCCTAATGCATGGTTTAGAAATGCTAGAAATAGTGTCAGAAAATAAAGGAACTACATCAAGAGATGTTTTAGTTAAGACTTTAGAAGAATTAGAAGAAAAGCTAAACGGAGATTATTAATGGATCATCTTGAATATAGAAAAAGAATTGATCTTAAATCATTACAATTTATAATAGCTTCAATTTTAGTAATGGCTTTTGTTTTATTTAAAGGTTATAGGTTATTAGTAATTAGTGATGTTTTGATAATTGTGGCTTTAGCTATTTCAGTAGTAATAGTTCTCTTAAATTGTATTTTCTATTTTTCTTTATGGAAAGAATTTGCTTTAGATATTTATTATAAAGTTGTAGATCTTTTAGCAACATTTATGATTGTTTTAGCAATGATTGTTTTTCTAACAACATTTCTTGTAAATACAGCTATCGTAAATGGAGACTCAATGAGTCCAACGGTAGAAGATGACGAGAAAATTTTAATTTTTCCAAGTAAAAGTGTTAAAAGGTTTGATATTGTTGTGTTAGAAGTTGATGAAGATAATATTAGAGCATCAGGCGGTTATTTAGAAAATAATGAGTTATTAATAAAAAGATTAATTGGTCTTCCTGGAGATCATTTGAAATGGGCACATGGTTTTCTTTATGTAAATGATGAAGTAGTTGATGATGAATACTTAGAAAATCATGGTTTTAGAAAATATAACTTAAATCTTGATATGGTTTTTCCTCAACACGATTATGAAGTAACTTTAGGTGACGATGAATATTTTGTTTTAGGTGATAATCGCTTAAGTAGTTTAGATAGTAGTAATATTTATGGAGTTGAAAGAACTTCTGGTAATTTCAAAAAAACACAAATTAAGGGTGTTGTTTTGTATATTGTAGAAGGATTGAAAATAAAAGAAATTAGGGGGTAATAAATGATTCAATGGTATCCAGGCCATATGGCTAAAGCTACAAAAGAAATTGAAAAGAATTTAAAATTAGTTGATATTGTTTTGGAACTTGTAGATGCAAGGATACCTTTATCTTCAAGAAACCCAGAGTTAAAGAAGATGCTTAAGAAAAAGCCTTCTTTAATTTTACTTACTAAATCAACGTTAGCTGATCCAAAAGATAATCAAAGATGGCTTAATATTTTAAAAAGCGAAAATGAGAATGTTTTGTTAGTAGATGCAATTACTAATTATAATGTGAATAACATCGAAAAAGAAGCAAGAAGGATATTAGCTGATAAAATTAAGAAAGATGAAGCTAAAGGAATCAAAAGAAATACGATTAGAATGATGATTGTTGGAATACCTAATGTTGGGAAGAGCACTTTAATAAATAGTTTAGTTAAAAGAAAAGCTCAAGAAGCATACAATATGCCTGGAGTTACTAAAGAGGTAAAGTGGATTAGGATCAATGAAAATTTAGATTTACTGGATACTCCTGGTGTTTTATGGCCAAAGTTTGATGACCAAAATGTAGCCAAGAAATTAGCCTTAACTAGAGCAATTAAAGACTCTATTTACCAAGAGCAAGAGTTAAGTGTTTATTTACTAGAATTTTTAAAAGAATATTATCCTGATTTATTAAAAGAAAGGTATGACGTTAGCTTAGAACTTTGTAACTATGAAATTTTAAAAGAGGTTGCCTTAAAAAGAGGATTCTTTAAGGCTGATGAGATTGATTATGATAAGGCTGCTGTAGCAGTTTTAGCTGATTTTAGAAATATGAGAATAGGAAGAATTACCTTAGATAAATGACAAACAAATATGACGAAAAACTTCATAAAGAAGGCTATAAAGTAATTGTTGGTTTAGATGAAGCAGGTAGAGGTCCAATGGCTGGGCCTTTGGTTGTAGCTGGTGTAGCTTTACCAGAAGGTATTGTTATCGAAGGCTTAGATGATTCTAAAAAACTATCAGCTAAAAAAAGAGAAGTTTTGAGTAAAGAAATTAAAGAAAAAGCTTTAACTTATAAAATTATTTTTATTTCTGAAAAAGAAGTAGATAAAATCAATGTTTTAGAAGCAAGTAAAAAAGGAATGATTGAGGTATTAGAAACCATTAATATAGCTTATGATTTATCTTTAAGTGATGCTATTAAACTTCCTTTTGAAAATAATATTGCTTTAATTAAAGGTGACCAAATAAGTTACAATATTGCAGCTGCTAGTATTCTAGCTAAAGTTGCTAGAGATGAGTATATGATTGAGCTTGATAAAAAGTATCCAGAATATAATTTTAAAAAACATAAGGGTTATGTAACTAAAGAACATTTAGAATTATTGAATAAATATGGGCCTTCTAAAGTTCATCGCAAGAGTTTTAAACCTGTAGCCCAAGCAAAAAAAAGTAGCTAATTAGCTACTTTTTAAAATAAAAAAACAAAATGTTTGTATTATTTATAATATAGTGATATAATCAAAGCGTAAAAATAGGAGTGATATTATGGAAAAATACTTAGTGATTGTGGAGAGCCCAGCTAAGTCAAAGACAATTGAAAAATATTTAGGTAAACAGTATCAAGTTCTATCTAGTAAAGGTCATATCCGAGATTTAAAGAAATCAGGATATGGTGGTTATGGTGTTGACTTAGAAAACAATTTTGAGCCACAATACAGTAGACTAAGAGTTAGATTTCCAGAAATAAAAGCCTTAAAGGAAGCTTTGAAAGATAAATCTAAAGTTTATCTTGCTACCGACCCTGATCGTGAGGGTGAATCAATTGCTTGGCATTTAGCTGAAGTTTTAGAATTAAATGAAGATGACTATGAAAGAGTAGAATTTAATGAAATTACGAAAAAGGCTGTTTTAGAAGCTTTCGAACATCCAAGAAAGATTGATCAAGATTTAGTTCATGCGCAAGAAACAAGAAGGATTTTAGATCGCATTATTGGTTTTAGTTTAAGTAAACTATTACAAAAGAAAATAGGTTCTAAATCAGCTGGTAGAGTTCAATCTGTAGTTTTGAAGATTATTGTTGATCACGAAAAGGAAATTGAAGCTTTTATTCCAGAAGAATATTGGGAAATTTTTGCTAATTTTAGATATAAGAAAACTGATCTTAAAGCTAAGCTAATGACTTACAATAATGAAAAGATTGAACTAAAATCAGAAGAAGATACAAATAACGTTATTAATAATTTAACTGGAAAGTATTTAGTTGATGATATTATCGAAAAAGAAAGAAGGAGAAATCCTAGACCTCCTTTTACAACATCAACTTTCCAACAAGAAGCATCAAGCAAGTTTAACTTTACAGCGAAAAAAACGATGATGATAGCTCAAGGTTTATATGAAGGTGTTGACTTAGAAGATGAAAGAGTTGGTCTGATTACTTATATGCGTACAGACTCTCAAAGATTATCTAATGACTTTATGGCTAAGGCTAAAGATTATATTATTAATAATTATGGCAAAGAGTATTATGCGCCTTACCTTTATAAGACAAACGATGCAAGCCAAGATGCACATGAGGCTATTAGACCGACTAATTTAGATTATCATCCAGAAAAAATCAAAAAGTACTTAACACCTGATCAATATAAAATCTATACTATTATTTATAATAGAGCATTAGCTGCTTTAATGGCGCCAGCTTTATTCTTAGATACAAAAGTAAAGATAGATAATAATGGTTATGGTTTTGAACTTAATGGTAGTCAGCTACTTTTTAAAGGTTTCTTAGAAGTTTATGATAGTGATAGTGAAGATAATATTTTACCTAAATTTACTAAAGGCGAAGAAATTAAAAATGTAACTATTGAACCTGTCCAAAACTTTACTAAACCACCTGCAAGATATACAGAAGCTAAGTTAATCAAAAAGATGGAAGAGTTAGGTATTGGCCGTCCTTCTACATACTCAAGTATTATTGATACTTTAAAGATGAGATATTATGTAAGGTTAGAAAATAAATCATTTATCCCTACAGATCAAGGAAAACTAACAACAGAAAAGTTAGACGAGTATTTTTCTGAGATTATCAATATTACTTATACTGCTGATATGGAAAAACACTTAGATGATATTGCAGAAGGAAAACTTGTTTGGTATAAAGAATTAGCTAAGTTTTATGATAGTTATGTTCCGCTATTGGAAAATGCTGATAATAAAATGGAAAAAAAGGAACCAGTTTATTTAGATGAAACATGTCCTTTGTGTGGAAGTAAGCTTGTAATTAGAAGAAGTAGATTTGGGGAGTTTGCAGCTTGTTCTGCTTATCCAGAATGTAGGTATATTAAACAAGATGAAGCGCATAAACCAGTAGAAACCGATATTCCATGTCCAGAGTGTGGTACTGGATTTTTAGTTGAAAGAACTGCAAGACGCGGAAGAACTAGGGGTCAAAGGTTTTATGGTTGTTCTAATTATCCAAAATGTAAGGCTACTTATAGTAGTTTAGAAGATATTAAGAAAGAAAAGAATAGTTAAGGCTATTCTTTTTTACTATGAAAAATAAGGTAAATATGGTATAATATTAAATGACAAGGAGGCTTATTATGGGCTTATTTGATTGGTTTAGAAAAAACAAACAGAAAAAAGAAGAATCAAAAAAATATAAAGAAGGTCTAGAAAAGACAAGAAAACAAGGATCACTATCACGATTAACTAGACTATTTAATGAGAAAGACAAAGTAGATGATGATTTATTTGATCAACTAGAAGAAATCTTTGTTATGGCTGATATGGGTGTTGAGACTACTGTTAAGTTTATTGATAGCCTAAGAGATGATGAAAGATTGGATGATTTAGAAGATATGAAACTTCTTCAAGAGATAATAGTAGACAAAATGTTTGATTTATATTTAAAGGGTGAGATTGTAAACTCTAACTTAAATGTAAATAAAGAAGGATTATCTGTTTATTTGTTTGTAGGTGTAAACGGTTCAGGAAAGACAACATCGATTGCGAAAGTTGCAAATAAACTAAAGAAAGATGGTAAAAAAGTTTGTATGGCAGCTGGTGATACTTTTAGAGCTGGTGCGATTGAGCAGTTAAAGATTTGGGGAGATCGTGTAGGCTGTCCTGTAATTACAAAAGAAGAAGGTGCAGACCCATCAGCTGTTATTTTTGATGGAATTAAGTTTGCCAAGGAAAATGGTTATGATGTTTTACTTTGTGATACAGCAGGAAGACTGCAAACAAAAGTAAACTTGATGAAGGAATTAGAGAAAATTAAAAGAGTTATTTCTCGTGAAGTACCTAATGCACCTCAAGATACACTACTTGTAATTGATGCAACAACAGGCCAAAATGGATTAAATCAAGCTAAATCATTTATTGAAGCAACTGATGTTTCAGGTATTATTCTAACAAAACTAGATGGTACTGCTAAGGGTGGGATTGTACTTGCAATTAGAGATGTCTATAATATTCCAATTAAGTTCATCGGTTTAGGTGAAAAAATGGCTGATTTAGAATATTTTGATTTAGAAAAATACATTTATGGATTATTTGCGGAGTTAATAGAAGAATAATGAATTTATTAGAGAAGAATCAACATTATATTATTTTATATGACTTTTATGGAAATTTACTAACTGAAAAACAACAAACATATTTTAAATGCTATTATTTTGAAGATTTAAGTTTAGGAGAAATTTCTGAAAGTTATAATGTGTCAAGAAATGCTGTTTATGATAGTATTCAAAGCACTTATAAAGCATTAGATAATTTTGAGGAAAAGTTAAAATTAAAAGCTAAATATGATGCAAGAAATAAGCTTTATAAGAAATATAATAATGAAGTAACAAAAGAATTAATTGAAAAATTAAAAGAATTAGAATAGGAGGTACAAATGGCTTTTGAAAGTTTATCAGAAAGATTAAGTATGGCTCTAAGAAGAATTACTGGTAGAGCTAACTTAACTGAAAAAGATATAGATTTAATGATGCGTGAGATTAGACTTTCATTACTTGAAGCTGACGTTAACTATAAAGTAGTTCGTGACTTTACAAAAGAAGTCAAAGAAAAAGCTTTAGGTGAAAAGATTATGAAATCTTTATCTCCTGGGGATATGGTTGTAAAGATTGTTCGTGATGAACTACAAAAATTAATGGGAGATGAAGCTGTTCCATTAAATTATAATTTAAGTGGACCGACTGTTTTTATGCTAGTGGGCTTACAAGGTGGTGGTAAAACAACACATGTAGGTAAACTTGCAAATTATATAAGAAAACAAGGAGATAAAAAAAGACCACTATTTATAGCGGCTGATATTTACCGTCCTGCTGCAATCGATCAATTAAAAACAATTGGTAAGAGTTTAAATATTCCTGTTTTTGAAATGGGAACAAAAGAGAAGGTTGTAAAAATAGTTCAAGAAGGTATTAAATATGCGAAAGCAAATAAGCATGATTTAGTAATTATTGATACTGCAGGAAGACTTCATATTGATGATCAAATGATGGATGAGTTAATAGAAGTACAAAAGGCAGTTGATCCTAATGAAGTACTACTTACAATTGATGCAATGATGGGTCAAGATGCTATTAATGTTATAGAAACATTTAATGCAAGATTAACGATTACCGGCTGTATCCTAACAAAACTAGATGGAGATGCCAGAGGTGGTGCTGCTTTATCAGTACGTTACCTTACAAACATTCCGATTAAGTTTATCGGTGTTGGAGAAAAGTTAGATGATTTAGAAGTTTTTCATCCAGACCGTATGGCAGATCGTATTTTAGGAATGGGAGATATTGTTAGTTTAGTTGAAAAAACTACCCAAGCAGTTGAGGAAGAAGAAGCTGAAAAAATGGCTTTGAAGATGCAAAAGGGTAAGTATGACTATAACGACTTCCTAAAGCAAATGAAATGGATTAAGAGAATGGGATCTTTAAAAGGAATTTTAAAATTAATTCCTGGTTTAGGTCAACAACTTAAAAATATTGAATTTGATGATAAACAATTATCATATATCGAAGCAATAATCTTTTCAATGACAGAAAATGAAAGACAAAATCCAGAAATTATTGCTCGTAGTAGTTCAAGAAGAACAAGGATTTCTAAAGGATCAGGTAGACCTTATCCGGAAGTTAATGCCTTAGTTCGTCGTTTTGATACAATGAAACAACAAGTAGAACAGTTATCAAGAATGGATGAAAATCAAATGAAACAGATGCAAAGAGGGGGAATGCCTCCAATGCCTCAAGCCAAAAAAAGAAAAGGAAAAGGTAAGGGAAAAGGAAACTTTAGATTTTAATAAAAAAACTTGTGTCTAAAAACACAAGTTTAAATTAAATTTCTTAAAGCAATTTTGATTATATCACCTAGTTCTTTATCTAAATTAGATTCAATAACAGGTAATACTTGCTTTATTTCTTTTTGTTTGTAGCCTAGACTTTCTAAAGCAGCTTTAGCTTGAAGAAGTTTAGGATTTGTTTTGATAGTTTTATCAATATCTATTTTACCGTGTAGGTCAAGAATGATTTGTTGGGAAGCTTTAGGACCAATGCCAGGGAACTTTTGTAAGTATTTCGCATCACCTTTCTTAATTGCCTCAATAACACCACTGATGTTATTGCTAGCAATAATAGGTAGGGCACTTTTTGGACCTAAGCCTTTTACGGAAATTAATTTTAAGAAGAAATCTTTTTCTTCTAAAGTTTTAAACCCGTAAAGTTCTTGAATATCTTCACGAACATTTAAATATAGATAAACTATTACTTCATCACCCGTTTTATAATCATAAGGTGTTGCCGATTTAATTTCATAGCCAATGTTGTTATTCTCTAAAACGATATAACCATTGCCTATATAAGTTATTTTGCCTTTAATATAATTATACATATTTATCACCTTATTTATTATACCACAAGATACCTAAAAAAGGAGGAAAAAAATGGAAGAAAATGAATTATTAAATCTAAATACTGACTATGATATTAGTTTAAGACCAAAGAAGTTAGTTGATTTTATTGGTCAAGCTGATTTAAAAGAAATGCTACATGTCTTTATCCAAACTGCACTTCATCGAGAGGAAACTTTAGACCATGTTTTACTATTTGGGCCTCCTGGACTTGGTAAGACTACTTTAGCATCAATTATTGCTAATGAGATGGGGACAAATATTTATATTGTTTCTGGGCCAAGTTTAGATCGTGTAGGAGATTTAGCGGCAATTTTATCTTCTTTAGATCCAGGGGATGTATTATTTATCGATGAGATTCATAGAATTCCAAGGGTTGTAGAAGAGGTACTTTATTCTGCGATGGAAGATTTTGCAATTGACATTATTACAGGTAAAGATTCTACGGCTACAACTTTAAGAATAGAACTACCACCTTTTACTTTAGTAGGTGCAACTACAAGAGTTGGCGATATTACAGCTCCTTTAAGAGATCGTTTTGGTATTGTCCAACATTTAGATTATTATAATAGCGAAGACTTACAAAAGATTATTGTGCGAACAGCTAAAGTCTTTAATTTTAAGATTGCGAAAGATGCTGCTTTGGAGATAGCAAAAAGAAGTAGAGGAACTCCAAGAATAGCCAATAGATTATTTAAAAGAGTAAGGGATTTTGCTCAGTTTGAAGATTTAGATTGTAAGCTAATTACTTTAGATATTGCAAATAAATCTTTAGAAAAACTGCTTATCGATAGTGAAGGTTTAAATATTACTGATAGGCGCTATTTAAAAACTTTAATTGAGAAGTTTAATGGTGGACCTGCGGGGTTAAATGCAATAGCATCAACTTTAGCTGAAGATAGTCAAACTTTAGAAGATGTAATTGAACCATTTCTTTTAAAAAATGGATTCATTACAAGAACGCCTCGAGGAAGAGTAGCAACAGAGAAAGCCTATAAGCAGTTAAAAATAGGAATGTATGAGTATGAAAGTTAGTGATTTTGATTACAAATTACCAGAAGAGTTAATTGCTCAAAATCCTATTGATAAACGTGAATATAGTAAGTTATTAGTTATGGATCGTTTTACAGGTAAAGTAAAACATGATGTTTTTTATCATATTATAGATTATTTGTCTAAAGAAGATATTTTAGTGATAAATAATACAAAAGTAGTACCTTCAAGAATTATTGGAGAAAAGGTAGATACTAAAGCTAAAATCGAAGTTTTATTGCTTAAAAATAAAGGCGACTTTTATGAATGTTTAGTAAAACCATTTAGAAGAGTAAAACTAGGTACTATTTTAGATTTTGAAGGGTTATTTACAGGAGAAGTATTAGAAAAAAAAGAAGAAGGAATTTGCCATATTAAATTTAATTATGAGGGAATCTTTTATGATTTACTTAATAAAGTTGGCATGATGCCTCTTCCACCTTATATTCATGAGAAATTAAAAGATAACTCAAGATATCAAACAATTTATGCTAAGAACTTAGGTTCAGCTGCAGCACCTACTGCTGGGTTTCATTTTACAGAAGAATTGTTAGAAAAGATTAAAGCTAAAGGAATTGAAATCTTAGAGGTAAGTTTAAATATCGGCTTAGATACTTTTAGAGATGTAAAAGTTGAAGAGTTAGAAGATCATAAAATGCATAGTGAAGCCTATGCTATTAGTCAAGAAGTAGCGGATAAGCTAAATGATGCTAAGAAAAAAGGTAAAAGGATTATCGCAGTTGGTACAACTACAACACGTACTTTGGAGGCAAACTTTACTAAATATGGTAAGTTTAAGGAAACAAGTGAAGATACAAATATCTTTATCTATCCTGGCTATCAGTATAAGGCTGTTGATAGATTGATTACTAACTTTCATTTACCAAAGTCAACATTAATTATGATGGTTAGTGCTTTTTCCAAAAGAGAATATATATTAAGTGCTTATGAAGAAGCAATTAAAAACAAATATCGATTTTTTTCATTTGGAGATGCGATGTTTATAAAATAGGAGATTTTTATGGTTATAAAATATAAGTTAATTAAAGAATCTAAAGAATGTAATGCTAGGTTAGGTTTAGTTACAACTCCTCATGGGAGTTTTGAAACACCTGTTTTTATGCCTGTAGGGACTAATGCAACTGTTAAGACTCTAACAAAAGAAGAGTTAGAAGCAACTGGAGCAAGAATAATTTTAGGTAATACTTATCATTTATGGATTCAACCAGGTAATGATGTTATTAGAGAAGCAGGGGGTTTGCATAAGTTTATGAACTGGCCTCATTCGATTCTAACGGATTCTGGAGGTTTTCAAGTTTTCTCTTTATCAGATTTTAGAAAGATAGAAGAAGAAGGAGTAACGTTTCGTAACCATAAAAATGGTGATTTATTATTTTTATCACCAGAAAAATCAATTCAAATTCAAAAAGATTTAGGATCAGATATTATGATGGCATTTGATGAATGTCCACCATACCCAGCTACATACGAATATATGAAGGATTCTGTAGAGAGAACTATTCGTTGGGCAAAAAGATGTTTAGAAGAAAATAAAGGTAATAAAAAGCAAGGATTATTTGGAATTGTTCAAGGTGGAGAATACGCAGACTTGCGTAAACATTGCGCTGAAGAGTTAATTAAGTATGATTTTGATGGCTTTGCGATTGGCGGTTTATCAGTAGGTGAACCTAAGGAAATTCAAAATGAAGTCCTTGCATACACAACACCTTTACTTCCAAAAGATAAACCAAGATACTTAATGGGTGTTGGTACTCCAGGAATGATTTTAGATGCAGTTGAAAGAGGTGTAGACATGTTTGACTGTGTTCTACCTACGAGGATTGCCCGTCATGGTGCTGCTATGACTCATTTTGGAAGAGTAAATTTACGTAATAAAAAGCATGAGTACGATTTTACACCTTTAGATAGTAAATGTAATTGTTATACATGTAAAAATTATAGTAAAAGTTATTTGCGCCATTTAATGAAAGCTGATGAGATTTTAGGATATAGATTATTAAGTATTCACAATGTTCAGTTTTTAAAAGACTTGATGAGTGAAATTAGAGATGCTATTAAAAATGATACTTTCTATGAACTAAAAGAAAGAGTATATAAGGAATATGGTATTGAAGATGGCAAGGATTTTTAAAATGAAGAAAATGATATTTTTTATTTTAGCATCTTTATTACTAACTGGCTGCAAGTGTAGTTTTTTAGAGCAAGAAGTTATAGCTCATGAAGGAAAGTTAGAACTTAAAATGCCTGAAGAGTATTATGATTATTTAGATTATAATGAAAGTGATATTCCTAATTTTGTTTGGAATTTCGAAGGATCTATTAATGTAGCTAAGACTAATTTAAAGTCAAATGAAGTTATGTTTCATTCAAATGATGATATAAAACTAAGTAAATTAATTAAAGAATTATTAGATAGTTATCGTGAGAATAATCGATTAACGGTATTAACAGTTAAAGAAGAAAAAGAACATGAAACATTTTTAAATAGTCAAGTTAATGGCAAATGGGAAAAGATATTTTTTAGGCCAGAAAATCAAGTAATGTATAATGAAGTAGCTTATATTAGTTTAGAAAATGGTTTAAAGTTAAGTTTAGATTATCGTAGGTTTGAAGCAAAAGATGAAAATGATGTTATTCAAACTTATTATGCTTGGCAATATACTCAAGGAATAAGAATGATCTTGCATTATCCATTTCAAGTAATTAAAAAAGGTGAAGATAAAAAGTTAGTTTTATTAAGCTTGTATGATCAAACTAAGTATACAATTGGTACTCATAATAGTTTAAAAGCTATTTTAAAAGATGATAAATATTTAAATGATGAGGGTTTTAGAAAATTCTTTTATCCTGAGTATGATGAGAAAAAAGGAATGACTGAAGAAGAATTGGCTATGAATAAGCAAATAATTAAGGATTATTATTTAGGTGGCTTTAATGGTCAAGATGGATCTAGTTTTACTTTTGAATATTTAGGCAAAAAGTTTGAAATTGAGTTTACAGAAAGTTGTTATTTTATTAAATATTTAAAAGATATTGAATAATTATAATGTTTTTTTGTTTTAAATGTGGTATAATATATAGAGTGTGAATTTTTTAAGGAGGAAGCAATGTACGGACAAGATTCTTTTAGTGAAAAGCCAATTTTAAAAGTTGTTGGTGTTGGTGGCGGAGGTGGAAATGCCGTTAACCGTATGATTGAAAATGATGTAAGAGGAGTAGAGTTTGTAGTTATCAATACTGACGCTCAAGTTTTACGTCTTTCAAAAGCTGATACACGTCTTCAAATTGGTAAACAATTAACAAGAGGATTAGGTGCTGGTGCAAATCCAGATATTGGTGCCCAAGCAGCTGAAGAATCTGAAGATGAAATAAGAGATGTATTACACGGAGCAGACATGGTTTTCATTACTGCAGGTATGGGTGGTGGAACTGGTACTGGTGCAGCTCCTGTTGTTGCTAGGATTGCTAGTGAACTTGGATGTTTAACTGTCGGTATTGTAACTAAACCTTTTGTTTTTGAAGGTAGAAGAAGACAAGTCCAAGCATTAAGAGGTTTAAAAGAATTAAAGCCTTATGTAGATACATTAATTGTAGTTCCTAATGACAAGATATATCAAATAGTAGAAAAGACAACACCAATGTTAGAAGCATTTAGAGAAATCGATAATGTATTACGCCGTGGTGTTCAAGGTATAGCAGAAATCGTAGCTATTCCGGGTTTAATTAATGTAGACTTTGCGGATATTAAAACAGTAATGAAAAATAAAGGTACTGCTTTGATGGGTATTGGTATTGCTGATGGACCAAATCGTGCAGTTGAGGCTGCAAGAACAGCTATTAGAAGTCCATTACTTGAAATTGATATTAATGGTGCTACTGATGCAATTGTCTTCATTACAAGTGATATTAATGTAACAATGCATGAAGTATCACAAGTTATGGAAGAAATTAGAAATGCATCAACGACTGAGATTAATATTATCGTAGGTACTGGTTTTAATTCAGATTTAGAAGGAGAATTAATTGTAACTGTTATCGCAACTGGTTTTGATTCATCAGATCTTACTAAAGATAATGAATACAATTATGACTTTGATTATGCTCAACCAGAAGAAAAGAAAGATGTTCATATTGGAAAGGAAGACAATCTAATGGAGAATCAAACTAAGGTTTTAGAAAGTGATGATTCCGTTACTAAGAGATCTAAAGGTGATTCAAACATTCCTGATTGGCTAAAGAATAGATTTAAATAAGGTTATAATTTTATAACCTTTTTTAGATAAAATACAGAGTAGCTAGAAAGCGTTAAGTGCAATATTCTGGGAGATACGGGTATTGACGAACATTTAATGGCGGTTTTCTGGTGCATCCACTGTAATGTGGATCTCTTAAAATAGGAGGTCTTAATTTGAAAGAGTTAGAAATATATCCAAGTCCTTTTTGTAAGAGATATTGGAAAGAAGCAATAAAAGAATTTAGTAGTTTAAAAAATGTAGTACTAATAGGGTTATTAATAGCTTTACAAGTTGTAGTTGGCTTATTATATATTCCCGTAACAGCAGAAGTAAGAATAAAATTTGATTTTATAGTTTCAAGTTTAATAGGAATGATTTTTGGTCCTTTAGTAGGGATGGTCTCTGGTGCTATAAGTGATGTCTTAAGTTTTGTGATTCATCCTACAGGGCCATTCTTTATAGGATATACTTTAACATCGGCACTTGCTGGATTTATTTATGGGATTTTCTTTTACCGAATTAAAATCAAGTTTTGGAAATTGATTGCCGCTAAGTTAATTGTGAATATGGTATGTAATGCTTTTTTAGGCACGCTTTGGTATTATATTTATATGAATAAAGATTTAGTATTTGAAGCTTTAATTACTTCATTTTGGATTAGATTTACGAAAAATATTGTCCTTTTACCTTTAGAAGTAATGGTAATTTATACAATTTTTAAACAGTTATTTTTGATTTTGGAGACTAAGAAGTTAATTGTGCTCCAAGATCCTTCAATGAAATGGTTTTAATTAGAATATAAAACATTTTCTTTTTTACCTTAATTGAAAAGATTGTTTGAATTTGATATAATAGATAAGGAATTTGAGGAGAGAATATGAAGAGATTAGTTATGCTTACAATCTTAGACGGATTTGGTCTAAGTGATAATAAAGATAGTAATGCAATTTACGCAGCTAAAAAACCTAATTTAGATTATCTATTTAAAGAATATCCTAACAATACATTAAATGCATCAGGTGAAGCTGTAGGTTTACCTGAAGGACAAATGGGTAATAGTGAAGTAGGACATTTAAATTTAGGTGCTGGTAGAATTGTCTATCAATCTCTAACAAGAGTTAATATCGCTGTTAGGGAAAATACTTTAATTAAAAATGAAGTAATTCAAAAAGCAATAAAACATGCTAAGGAAAATAAAAGTAAAGTTCATATAATGGGCTTATTATCAGATGGTGGAGTTCACTCACACATCAAACATATTTTGTATTTAGTTGAGAAGATTGTAGAAGCGGGAGTAAAAGAAGTTGTTGTTCATGCTTATTTAGATGGAAGAGATACACCACCTAAATCAGCACTTACTTACTTAAAAGAATTACAAGAAACAATTGACAAAGTTGGCAATTCTAAAATTGGTATTGTAAGTGGTAGATACTATGCAATGGATCGTGATCGTAACTGGGACCGTGTTCAACCTGCATATGAAGCCTTAGTTTATAACAAAGCTGCTGTTAAGAATGTCTTTAAGGGAATTGAAGAGTCATATGCAAATGGAGTAACAGATGAATTTGTTTATCCATATATTGCTAATTTAGATTCTAATATCAATGATGGTGATTCAGTAATTTTTGCCAACTTTAGAAAAGATAGGGCAATTGAGATGTCGATGGCGCTAACTAACTTAAGTATGACAGGAATTCAAAACGGGAAAATATTTAAAGATTTATTCTATGCTTCGATGATGGAATATTCAGAAAATGTCAAGGGAGAAGTAATTTTACCTGACCTTGTTTTAGAAAATATATATGGTGAAATTATTGAAAAAGCTGGGATGACGCAGCTTAGGATTGCCGAGACAGAAAAATATGCTCACGTTACATTCTTCTTTGATGGTGGCGAAGAGCGAACATTTAAAGGGGCGGATCGTATTTTAGTACCTTCACCAAAAGAAGTACCAACATATGATTTAAAACCTGAAATGAGTGCCTTTGAGGTATGTGCAAAGGCAGAAGAAGCAATTGCATCTAAGAAATATGATACAATTATCTTAAACTTTGCTAACTGCGATATGGTAGGTCATACAACAGTTTTTGATGCTACAGTTAAAGCTGTAGAAACAGTAGATGCTTGTGTTGGAAGATTGTATGAAGCTGTTAAGAAAGTTGGCGGAGTAATGGTAATTATTGCCGATCATGGAAACGCAGAAAAGCTTGTAGAAGATGGAAAGCCATTTTCTGCTCATACATTAAACCCAGTTCCATTTATCATTACAGATAAGAGTTATAAAGTAAGAAGCGGTGGTAATTTAGGTGATGTTGCACCTACATTACTAGAATTGTTAGGAATTAAAAAGCCAGTTGAAATGACTGGAAAGACATTAATATATAAAAATAAGGAGGAATTTTAATGCCATTTATTAATGAAATTTATGCAAGAGAAGTATTGGATTCAAGAGGTAATCCAACAATCGAAGTTGAAGTTTACACTGAAAGTGGGGGCTTTGGTTCAGCAATCGTTCCATCTGGAGCATCAACAGGAGCTTATGAAGCTGTAGAGTTACGTGATGGAGACAAAAAACGTTATTTAGGTAAAGGAGTATTAAAAGCAGTAGCTAATGTTAATGATTTAATCGCACCTGAATTAATCGGATTTAACGTATTTGATCAAGTAGGAATTGATATGGCTATGTGTGAACTTGATGGTACACCAAATAAAGGTAAACTTGGTGCTAATGCTATTTTAGGAGTTTCTATTGCTTGTGCAAGAGCAGCTGCTGATTTATGTGGTTTATCATTCTATAACTACATTGGTGGATTTAATGCTCGCACACTTCCAACTCCAATGCTTAACATCTTAAACGGTGGAAGCCACGCAGATAACAACGTAGATTTCCAAGAATTTATGATTATGCCTGTAAGTGCTAAAAGCTTTGCAGAAGGAATTAGAGTTGCAGCAGAAATTTTCCATACTCTTAAAAAAGTTTTAAAGAAAGATGGAAAAAATACATCTGTAGGTGATGAAGGTGGATTTGCACCTAACCTTGGAAGTAATGAAGAAGCTTTACAAGTAATTATGCAAGCTATTAAAGAAGCAGGATATGTTCCTGGTAAAGATATCATGTTAGCAATGGACGTTGCTGCATCAGAATTCTACAACAAAGAAACTAAGAAATATGTTTTAGATGGTGAAGGTGGAAAAGCATTATCATCTAAAGAATTAGCTGATTTTTATGTAGAGCTTGTAGAAAAATATCCTATTATTTCAATTGAAGACGGATTAGATGAAGATGATTGGGATGGTTGGAAATATCTAACAGAAAAACTAGGAAAGAAAATCCAACTTGTTGGGGATGACTTATTTGTAACTAACACTGCAAGATTACAAAAAGGTATTGATTTAGGAGTTGCAAACTCAGTTTTAATTAAAGTTAACCAAATTGGTACACTAACTGAAACATTAGAAACTGTAGAACTTGCTAAGAAACATAACTATACAGCAGTTATCTCACATAGATCAGGTGAATCTGAAGATACAACTATTGCAGACTTAGCTGTTGCATTAAACACAGGTCAAATTAAGACAGGTTCAGCTAGTAGAACAGATCGTATCGCTAAGTATAATCAATTATTAAGAATTGAAGATGAATTAGGTGATACATCTAAATATTTAGGGAAAGACTCTTTTTATAACTTAAAGCAAGAAAAATAAACAAGAAAATGTAGGCTTAAGCCTACATTTTTAATTTCTCTAAAACAATTAAATTTTTATTTTAAAAAACCTTGATTTTTCAAAAAAAATAGAGGATAATAAAAATGAGGGTTGATTGTATGAAAAACAAAACAATTAAAAAATTTTTTATTTTTATTTTTATTCTATTGTTAGGACCTTTGATTTATAATGTTAAAACAACGACATTATATGCTGAATCATTTGTTGGAGCTGGATGTTCTATTCCAAGTTATCGATTAGTTACTTTAAAGACACAAAAAGGAAGTGATGTTTCCGCTTTTGAGTTTTTTAACGAATTATCGCCAGAAGAAATAATTAATTGTGCACAAGAAGTAAGCGACAACTATCCCAATGTAATTAAATTAGCTGATGCTTCTCGGAAATATAATTGTCACTCATATGCATGGCATAATCGTTATTATACTCAAAATAAGTATTGGATTAATGATCCGACCATTTATCACGAGGATGGAAGTTTTTATGAAGGTGTATGTGCTATTGGTAACATAGTAGCCTATATAGATGCAAACGGCAAAAATATTCATTCAGGAGTTATAACGGCTATTTCAAACGGACCTTCTTACAGTGATATTGAAAATGCTGATTTACTTACAGTTAAATCAAAATGGGGAGATTATGGATTATATTCACATAATGGCAATGATTGTCCATATGTAAGATTAGGTAGTGGTGGGATCGATGGTGTAAGTAATCCTGCCGTAGAATTGAGATATTATAAGCATATGCATTATGATGCAACATATGTTGATTATGATTATGATTATCATAAAGTTTATTGTGGGTTTTGCGATGATGTTCTTTTAGAACCGCATCATTGGGTGCCAGGTGCAATTTACCCTGACTTTGTTAATGGTGAAGGTATTAATTATATACCTATCTTTGTTTGCTATTACTGTGATAAGGTAAGTAATTTACCACCATATTAAAGGAGATGAAAAAAATGAAGAAAAAGTTTATTTATTTTTTAATTGTATTATTAAGTGCTTTTATGGTAAGTGCTTGTTCTAAAACTAATAAAAATTTAAAAGATGTTGTAAATGAAGTAGGAAGTTACAAGGATGTAACCCATATCGAATTAGGAGTTTCTCCTGTATCTTCTTTAGCACAAAACTTATTTGAGAAAGAGGAAATAGCTAAGGAGTATTTTGCGTTATATCAAGATTGTGATTTTAAGAAAATAGAGAAAGCAAAATATGATGAAATAATGCTAGATGTTAAGCCAGCTAGTTTTACGGTTTTTCCTTATGGAAGAGCTGCTACCGCTATTTATTTAAAAACAACTGATCCGAATAAATATGAGCCTATTTTAATTGATTTTATTAAAAAGGAAAATCAAGAAAATTTTATTATCATAACTAATCCGGAGAAAGAATATTTTTATTTAGCTGATGACTTAATTTTTGATGAGGTAGTTAATTACCATTATGAAACAATAAGCGAATATTGGGCAAAGAAGTAAGTTATTATTATAGAAACAATAAAATTAAATCTAGTAAAAATAAAACCCTTATTTAAATAAGGGTTTTTATTTTGGGAAGCTAGATAGTTTTTAACTATGAAAATGAAATGATTTGTGTTATAATATTATATAGGTGATGAAGATGAAGAGGAATAAGGAAGTAATAGACATTATTTTATCAGGTGAGCCTAAAAGGGGGAAAAGTCAATTGGAATTGGCTGAGCTTTACCATGAAATGAAAGCAATTAAAAAAGAAGAAGATCCCTATTTAGACTATACTTTAGATCAAAAAAATAAGAAAATAAATGAGTTTATTATAGAATTTCCTTTAAGCTTAGAGTCTTTTTTAAATCGTTTATATACTCTTTTATTATTTCAAGAAGGAATAAAGAAAGATTTAAAATTTAAAATTAATTTAGAAAAGGTTAATGATGCTTCGCTTATTTTCAAAGATGCTTGTAAGACTCTTAGTGAAGCATATAGTGATGTTGATAAAGCAAAGGAAGATGCAGTAGATCAGATTTTTAATCAGCTTCGAATTTATGAAAAAAAGTTTAAAGAAGCAAGTGAGATCTTAAGTTATTTATACGATACTTATTTTCGTAATATCAAAATGACATCTTTAGCGGCAATAAAAGATAAAAAGAGTTATGAACTTGAAGGTTTAGCACGAGAAGTAAATGCTTTAATTAAATCATACAGTAATTTAGAGCATGCCTATTATGATATTTATTACTATAGTGGAGATTTGATTGTTAAGACCGTTAAAGCTTTAGTAAGTTGTTTAGAGAAAGGGAAAAATAAGTCTTATGCTCTTACATATAACTATTCCTACTTTTTAAAAAGCGATGCAATTTTAAATTTTGAATTGAAAGAATGGATTAATTTATTTAATAAGTTTAAGTTTATTATGAAAACAACATCAAATGTAGAGTTGTATGATTATTTGCAATTTAGCGAGTTATACCAAAAGTTAGAAAAAAGGTATTTTGTTGTTTTAATATTTTATGAATTTGGAGGTGGCAGATAAGTGCGGGGAGATTTTCATATGCATACGATTTACTCAGATGGTAATTTGAGTGTGGAAGAAATATTAGCAGAAGTAAAAACCCAAAAACTTACACATTTTGCCATTACTGACCACGATAATTTAACTGGTACGATAGAAGCTGTTGATCTTGCTCCTAAATATGGTTTAGTTGGTATTTATGGTTTAGAGCTTTCTACCGTGAATAATGGTGAATCTATACATATTTTAGGTTATTTCTCCCAAAAAGAGCAGATTATTAAAATCGAACAATTCTTAAAACAAATGCAAGATATCAGAGAAAGAAGAGCTTTGGAAATACAAAACAGATTAAAAGAATATTTTGATATTGAAATAGATTTAAATAAACTAGATTCTGAAGTGACAGTTACAAGATATAATATTGCTAATTTAATTATTGATGCCGGTTATCCTTATAGTTTAAAAGAAATTTTCGATAAATTTATTGGTGATGATTGTCCTGCCTATGTTCCTAGTACGAAAATATCGAGTAAAGAAGGAATAAAAGTTATTAAAGATGCTGGAGGAATAGCTATTTTAGCCCATCCGATTTTATATGAGAACAACGATGTTTCAGAGTTTTTAGAATATGGAATTGATGGTATAGAAGTATTTTATCCACACGTAACAGATAAACAAATCGAAGTTTATTTAAATTTTTGTCAGCAATATGACTTATTAGTTACAGGAGGCTCAGATTTTCATCGTTTTGATGACTATAAACATGGAAATATCGGTAGTGTTTATTTAAAAAATCCTTATTTAGCTAAATTCTTAGAAAGGTTAAATAAATGAATATTTATAAAATAGCAGTTGATTTAATTACTAAAGTAATGAATAAAGACTTTAGTTTAAAAAGAGAATTGAAGAAAGTATATGGAAAATATAGATTTACGGAAGCTGAAAAACAAAGGCTAGAAGATATAGTTTTAGGAGTAATAGATCATTATTTAGAATTAGACTATTATCTAGAGCCATATCTATACAAAAAAACAAAAGATGATGTGAAGAACTTATTATTAATCGCTCTTTATTTACTAATTTATCGTCAAGAAAATTTAGAGATTGTTATTGAAGAAGCATGTAAAGTAGCTGTGTTAAAAAATAAAGGTGTTAGTAATTTTGTTCGCCGAACTTTAAGAAACTTTTCTAAAAATAAAACAAGAGATTTAGGTAATTTACTTGATCTTGATCGTTTAAGTATTGAATATTCCTATCCTTTATGGTTAGTTAGTTATTTACTAAAAGATTATTCTTATAGTGATGTTGCTTTAATCTTAAAGCAAGAAGAAACAAAAGAGAAGAATTTAACGCATCTAGCAATTAAACAACTTAAATTAGCTCTTGATGCTATTGGCTTAGATTTATGGGCTAGTAGAGAAAGTATTGGTTTTTTAAGTGATAAAGTAAAAAAAGGTAAAGTTTTCGCTGTTTTAGAAAAGAAAAAAAGACAAAGACAATTAGAAAGTTTTTTAAAAAAAGAAAAGAAACAAAATGTTAGACTAGCTTTAATTTCGCCTTTGTTTATCCAAGATGAAATAAGGGAGGAGTCTTTAGATTTTGTGTTAATAAATAGTCCTTCTTCAAAGTTAGTCAACTATAAAAAAGAGAAAGACTTAAAATATAAAGTAAGTTTAGCGGGAATAAAAGAGATTATTGCAATTCAAGAAGCTGTTTTGGAAGAAGTAGCTCCTTTATTAAAACTTAATGGAGAGTTGTGTTATTATACTAATACTGTTAATAAAGATGAAAATGAAAGAGTTATAACTGAGTTTTTAAAAAACAATCCTAGTTATAAGTTATTAAAAGAAATAAGTTACGATACAAGTAGGATTAATGGCTATTTAGCTTATTTAAGGAAGATTGCATGAGATCGTTATATAGTATTTCAAGGAAAAACTTAGAAGCTTTTTTGCTTCAAAATGGCTATCCCAAGTATCGAGCTATACAGATTTTTGAAGGTTTGTATAAGCAAAATGTAAGTAATATTGATGATATTAAAGTTTTAAAACAAGATTTTAAGGAGTTTTTAAAAGGAAATTTTTACTTAAATCAAATTAGACTTATGGGAAAAGAAGAGTCAGTTGATGGTACTGTTAAGTACTTATTTTCATTAGCTGATAATCATTTAATTGAAACTGTTTTAATGAAACATGATTATGGTAATAGCGTTTGTATTTCCACACAAGTTGGTTGCAATTTTGCCTGTGCTTTTTGTGCTTCTGGTTTACTAAAAAAACAAAGGAATTTGAAGACAGATGAGCTGGTCTTACAAGTTAAGTATATTAATGATGATTTAAAGAAAAAACAAGAAAAAGTAAGTAGTGTTGTTATTATGGGGATTGGTGAGCCTTTTGATAACTATGATAACTTACTGGAGTTTTTAGAGATTGTAAACGACAGTAAAGCTTTAGAAATTGGTTCACGCCATATTACGGTAAGTACTGTAGGTTTAGTACCTCAAATTGAAAAATTTAGCACTTTTTCTTTACAAGTTAACTTAGCTGTTTCTTTGCATTTTGCTTCTGATGAGAAAAGGAGTAAATATATGCCAGTAAACAGAGCTTATAATTTACAGGCTTTAAAGAAAACATTATTAAAATATTTTGTAAAGACAAAACGGAGAGTGACAATTGAGTATATTTTACTTAAGGGAGTTAATGATAGTATAGGAGATGCTAAATTGTTAGTTGATTTTGTTTCTGGTTTAAATTGCTATGTAAACTTAATTCCTTATAATCAAACAAATAGTAAATTTGAGCGAAGTGAAGAAGCTAAAGTAAATGAGTTTTTTAAGTATTTAAAGAAAAATAAAGTTAATGTGACTAAAAGAAGAGAACAAGGGCACGATATTAATGCTGCTTGTGGGCAATTAAGAAATAAACAAATTAAGGAGGTTTAATGGAAGGTATTGTAACTAAATTGGTTAGTGGCGATTATACAGTAAGAGTAAAAGATCAAGAATATATTTGTAAGCCCCGTGGCCTTTTTCGCCATAAAGAGCAAGATATTTATGTAGGGGATCGGGTGATTATTGATGAAAATAACATCATTATTGAAGTTTTAGAAAGAAAAAACTTACTTTTACGTCCTAGTGTAGCTAATATTGACCAAGTTATTTTAGTTTTCTCTTTGAAAGAACCTGAGCTTAATTTGTATTTACTAGATAGAATGATTGCATATTATGAATATTTAGCTTTAAAGATCACAATTGTTTTTTCTAAAACAGATTTAGATTTAAAACGAACATATTTAGATATTGTCCATTATTACAAAAATTTATATCAAGTATATTTGTTTTCTAAAAATGAAGAAAATGACTTTACTGGCTTATTTACTGACAAAATTTCCGTTTTAAGTGGTCAAAGTGGCGTTGGTAAGTCAACTTTACTTAACAGTTTAGGCTTTAATTTGAAAACGCAGGAGATTAGTCAAGCATTAGGGCGAGGTAAACATACAACAAGACATGTAGAGTTATATAAAGTATTAGATGGTTTAGTTATGGATACACCAGGCTTTGGTATAATAAGTTTAGAAAAGTTTAATGAAATAATTTTAGCTCACTCATTTAAAGAATTCTTTTCCTTAAGCCATAACTGCCGTTTTGCTACTTGTTTACATATTAATGAACCTAATTGTGCAGTAAAAGAAGCACTAGAAAAAGGAAAGATTTTAAAATCAAGATATGAAAACTATCTTTTATTACATGAAGAAGTTAAAGAAATATTAAAAAAGAAGTATTAGGAGGATATTATGAAAATAGCACCATCAATTTTATCAGCAAACTTCAATCATTTGTATGATGATGTGAAGGATTTAAAGAAATTAGGATGTGATTATCTCCATGTCGATGTAATGGATGGTCATTTCGTTCCTAATATTAGTTTTGGAACTTTAGCTTATGAGAATTTAAAAGGAAAATTAGATATGATTTTCGATGTTCATTTAATGATTACTGATCCTTTGTATTATGCTCCTATATTTATTAAAAAAGGTGCAGATATTTTAACTTTTCATTTAGAAGTAGACCAGAATAAAGATGAAATTATTAAAGTTATTAAAGAAAATGGAGCTAAAGTTGGAATTTCAATTAAACCGAAGACTAAAGTAGAAGAGATAGTACCTTATTTAGAAAAAATAGATTTAGTTTTAGTAATGAGTGTAGAACCTGGTTTTGGTGGACAAAAGTTTATGGAAAATAGTTTACCGAAGATTAAGTTTTTAGATGATTATAGAAAGAAACATAAACTAAACTATTTAATTGAAGTAGATGGTGGTATAAATGAAAAAACAGCCAAATTATGCAAAGATAATGGCTGTGATATTGCGGTGTGTGGAACATATGTGTTTAAGGCTAAGGACCGTAAGAAAGCAATTGAGGCTATTTTGAACTTATGATTTGTAAGATTGTAGGTGGATCTAAAGATTCTTTTAGTAAATTATATGAAAAGGATGAGAATGAATACATTATTGGCTTAGATAGTGGGACACTTTTACTTAACAAGTTAGGAATTAAAGTAGATCTTGCGATTGGTGATTTTGATTCAGTTGATATTAGTGATATTAAAGCAGATAAAGTAATTGTTTATCCTAAAGATAAAGATTATAGTGATTTAGAACTTGCTTTGATGGAAATAAAAGATGATAAGTTTTCAAAAGTATTAGTTTATAATGCTTTAGAGGAAAGATTTGATCATTCTTTATCGGCTATTATTAGTTTAATTAAGTATTTTCCTTTAAATATTTGTTTATTTGATTTAAATAATAAGATTTATTTAATAAATAAAGATACTAAATTTAAAAAGGGTGATTATAAGTATATTTCATTTTTTAGTCAAGATGCTTATATTACTTTAAGTGGATTTAAGTATAATTTAGATAATTATCACTTAACTAGTAACGATAACTTGTGTTTAAGTAATGAAATTGAAGAAGATGCTATTATCAAGACTAAAGATTTAGTTTTAGTTATAGAAAGCAAATAAAAAAGGCTTATATTCTAAGCCTTTTATTTACATTAAGCTCTTTCTACAAGTCCAGATCTTAATGCACGTGTTGATACATAAACACGTTTAATTTTGCCGTCAGCATCTTTAATTCTTACTTTTTGTAAGTTAGCTTTCCACTTTCTTCTAGTAGCTTTTAAAGAGTGAGGACGGTTGTTACCAGATTGAGTACCAATTCCAGTAACATAACATTTACGAGCCATAACTAAAACCTCCTTACTACTCTTAAATACTTTAATATTATACCAAAAAGTTTAAGAAAAAGCAACTTATTTATAAAAGAAAATATATATAAAAATTAGTTAAAATTTGCATTTAAAGGCAAGAAAATGGTGAAAACAGCTCAAAAACGGCGAAAAAGGCCCGAATTTGGCGTTTCTGAGCGTTTTATCTCGTTTTAGGTAATTTGACCTTCGTTAAAACTATGAGAGCAAGCAAAAAAGACCTCTCAATGCTTGTTTTTAGAGTAAAACTGGAGAATTGTAAAGATAATGTAAGTTTTAAGGTATTTTTAAGGGTTGCATATTATAATACTTAAAAATAAATGGAGACGTATAATAAGGAGAGGTGTTTAAAATGAGTAATACTAAAATTTTAACGGGCAAATTATTCAAACAAATAATGAATAGTGGCGCGAAAAATTTAAAAGCTAATTACAAAAGAATAGACGAATTAAACGTATTCCCTGTACCCGATGGTGATACAGGTATAAACATGCTTATGACAATTGAAAGCGGCGTTAAAGAAATGAACGCATATACAAGTGACGATTTAAGCGGTACAATGCAAAAATTATCTCGTGGAATGTTAATTGGAGCACGTGGTAATTCTGGAGTTATCTTATCGCAAATCTTCCGTGGTTTAAGTAATGGTATCGGCGATGCTCAAGAAGCTGATGCAGTATTACTTGCTAGCGCTTATCAAGAAGCTGTAAAACAAGCATATAAAGCAGTTATGACACCTGTAGAGGGAACAATTTTAACTGTAGCACGTTTAGCAGCTGATCATATGAGCAAAATCGCTACAAAAGAGATGACAATTGAACAATTTTATGAAGAATATTTAAATGAAGCTAAGAAAGCATTAGATGATACACCTAATTTACTGCCAGTGTTAAAAGAAGCTGGAGTTGTAGACAGCGGTGGTGCTGGTTATGTAACTATCGTAGATGGTATCGTAGCTGATTTATCAGGTGCTGTAGATGTTGTAGTTGATTTAGATGCATCATTAGCAGCTACACCGACTATTAATCTTGCTTTTAACAGTGATGGTCATAGTCATGAGAATGAATTTGGTTATTGCACAGAATTCTTACTTCAACTATCTGATAAATACAAAAATAGTGTTGATGAAAGAACAATTCTTAATGAAATTAGTGTTTTAGGTGATAGCATTGTTTGTGTTAAAGATGGGGATATTATTAAAGTTCATATCCATACTTTAACTCCTGGTGTTATTCTAAATATTGGTCAAAGATATGGTGAATTTATTCAATTAAAGATTGAAAATATGACTTTACAACATAACGAAATTCATCATAGTGAGCCAAAAGAGAAAAATCAAGCTCCTAAAGTTGAAGCGAAACCAGAAGTTAAGAAAGAAAAATATGCTTTAGTAACTGTTGCTACTGGTGAAGGATTAATTAATACTTTTAAAGAACTAGGAGCAGATTATGTTATCCATGGTGGCCAAAGTATGAATCCATCAACTGCTGATTTCTTAAATGCTTATGGTGCTGTAAACGCAGAAAACATCATTGTTTTCCCTAATAATAGTAATATCGTATTAACTGCAAAACAATCTGCAGAGTTATATGAAGATGCTAAAATTTGGGTATTAGAAACTAAATCAATTGCTCAAGGATTCTCAGCAATCACAATGGTAGATTTAGAACAAGAACCAGAAGTTTTATTAAGCAATTTAAAGAAAGTAATTGCTAATGTAACTACAGGACAAGTTACTTATTCAATTAGAGATGCTGATAACAATGGTATCAAAATTAAAAAAGATGATTACATAGCTATTTGTAATGGTAAAATTGTAGCTAGTCATAAGAATCGTTATGAAACTACTAAGAGACTATTAAAAGAAAGTATCACTCCTGATAAAGAAATCATTACTATTATCAGAGGTAAAGATGCTGATCAAAGAGAAATTAATAATGTTGTTAAACACATTGCAAAGAACTATAAAAATGTGGAAGTAGACGTTGTTGAAGGAGATCAAGAAGTCTATAGTTATATTCTAGCGATAGAATAATCAAGGGGGCTTAAAGCCCCTTTAATTATAATTTAGGAGGAATAATTTGAAAAATATCCCATTAACTGAAAAAGAATATATTACGAAAAGAAATATTGCTATTTTCAAAAGGCATAAACTTAATACTGTATGGGATCTATTGACTTATTATCCTAAAAGATTTAATGATTATACAATAGTCCCAACAACTGATGCTCCTCTAGAGCAAACTATTACGATTTCCGGTATTGTTCAGGGGAAACCTTTTGTTTATAATGCAAGAAGTAAACTAACAGTCATGAATTTTTATATTGATAGTGATGGTAATAAAGTAAGAGTTACCATTTTCAATCGTCATTTTTTACGTTCAAAATTAAATTATGGTGTTTATGTTCGTGTAACTGGTAAGTTTCAAAAAGATATTAAAAACTTTACAGCTAGTGAAATTGAACTTGATGAATATAGTAATAACATTAGTCCTATTTTTGGAATTGATGGTATTACTGATGATAAATTATTTGAAATCAAACAAAAATTATTAAGGGAATATCGAAGAGAAATTGCCGATTATTTACCTCAAAGTTTGAAAGACGAACATGATCTAATTGATTTAGATAAGGCAATTAAGTTTGTGAATACACCTGACACAATGAGTCAAGTTGAAAAAGCAATTAAAAGAATTAAATTTGAAGAGTTATTGCTTTATCAATTAAAGATTAAATACTCATTATATATGAGAAAGAATCATCCTGAAGGTCTAAAAGTAAATTTCGATCAAGAAAAAGTTAATCAATTTATTAAAGATTTACCTTTTGAACTTACTAGAGATCAAAAAGAAGCTGTAGATAATATATTAAAAGATTTAAAATCAGATTATAAAATGAGTAGGTTATTACAAGGTGAGGTAGGTTCTGGTAAAACTGTTGTAGCTGCGATTGCTTTATATGCAGTACATACCGCAGGCTATCAAGCAGCAATGTTAGTTCCAACTGAAATTTTAGCCCATCAACATTTTGACACTTTGAAAAAAGCTTTTAAAAATACTGATTTAAACTTACAATTATTAACTGCTAGTGTATCATTACAAGAGAAAAAAGAAATTTTAAAAGATTTGGAAAAAGGAAAAGTAAATATTATACTTGGTACACATTCTCTATTTCAAAAAGATGTTAAGTTTCATAATTTAGGGTTTGTTGTTACAGATGAGGAACATCGCTTTGGTGTAAAACAAAGAGCTGAAATGATAGCTAAAGGTCAAAAGATTGATCACTTAAAGATGACAGCTACACCAATTCCAAGAACACTAGCTATTTCTGTTATGGGAGATTCTGACATCTCAACAATCAAAACAATGCCTGGAAATAAAAAACCAGTAATTACTGAGTATTTACAATATAAAGATAAAGATCTTATTATGACTCATATTAAAGAGGAATTAAAGCGTGGAAGACAAATTTACGTTGTTTGTCCAGCAATTGAAAAATCTGAAAGTTTAGATTTAAAGAATGTTACAAATATTTACTTAGAATATAAAGAATTATTTGATGGTATTTGTGAAGTAGGGTTAATTCATAGTCGTCTAAAACAAGAAGAAAAAGAAGAAGTAATGACTAAATTTAAAGATGGAGAGATTAAAATTCTTATCTCTACTAGTGTTATTGAAGTAGGAGTTAATATATTAAATGCAACTACAATTGTCATTTTAGATGCTGATCGTTTTGGAGTAGCTCAACTTCACCAAATGCGTGGTCGTGTTAGAAGATCAGACTATCAAGCATATTGTTTTTTAGTATCTGATACAACTGTTGAGACGGCAATTGCAAGGTTAAAATTAATTGCTTCTAACTCTGATGGTTTTACTTTAGCTGAAGAAGACTTGCTTGTAAGAGGACCAGGAGAGTATTATGGTGTTAAGCAAAGTGGAATTATTGATTTTCAGTTTGCTAATATCATTAATGATCGTGAATTATTAAATTTATGTAATGATGAAGCTGGTAGAATTATTAATTCTGGTTTAATCTTTACAGAAGATTATAAGATGTTATATAATATTGTAGATGAAGATTTCAAAACAAAAAGTGAACTTTTAGAATAGGAGGAACTATGGTAAAACTTGCAATTGATGCTATGGGTGGCGATTTCGCTCCAGAGGAAATAATTAAAGGTGTTAATTTAAGTATTGAAGAGCATAAAGATTTAGAGTTAATTTTATATGGCGATGAAGAACAAATAAAGAAATATTTGGTCCCTAATAAGAGAGTTACTATTGTTCACACACCTAGAGTAATTTCAATGGGTGAAGCTGATCCAAGACGCGAAATTAGAAATAATAAAGACACTTCTTTAGTTCAAGCATTTACAGCCATAAAAGAAAATTTAGCAGAAGGTGTAGTAACTGCAGGTCCTACTCAAGCTGTTGTTGTATCAGCACATATTGTTTTGAAAAGAATGAAAGGAATGAGTCGTATGGCTTTGTGTTTAGGACTTCCTGATTTGGGTGATGGTAAACAAAGATTACTTTTAGATTCAGGGGCTAACTTAGAGTTAAAACCAGAACACTTAGTTCAACTTGCAGAATATGCAACTATTTATATGAAAGAAGTAATGGGAGTTGAAAAGCCAGTAGTTGGTCTTTTAAATATTGGAACAGAAGAAGCAAAAGGTAGAGAATTTGATATCGAGGCTTTTCACTTATTAAAAGATAATAAAAACATTACTTTTTTTGGAAACATTGAACCAAAAGAGATGCTTGCATCTCCTTGTGATATTTTAGTAACTGATGGTTATACTGGTAATATGGTAATGAAAACAGCTGAAGGTGTTGCAATTGCGGTTGGTAAGCTTTTAAAGCAAGGAATTATGGCATCTAGTAAAGCTAAATTTGGTTATCTATTTATGAAAGGTGTCTTCAAGGAATTAAAAAATAAAACTACTGCTGATAGCATTGGTGGAGCAATTTTAATTGGTGCTGATGGGATTGTTATTAAAGCTCATGGCTCATCAAATGGTCCATCATTTCAAGCAGCAATTAGTCTTGCAAGACGTGCTGTTTTGGGTAATGTCAACGAAAAGATGAAAGCAATCATTGGTGACAAAGATGAATAAGGTGTTTAAGGCAATTTGTTTGAAGTATGATTTAAAGGTAAATAACTATGAATTGTACCAAACTGCCTTTACCCATACATCATATGCCAATGAGAATAATGTAAAGAATAATGAAAGATTAGAGTTTTTAGGTGATGCAATTTTAAATTTTTGTTTTTCTGAATACTTATATCGTAAATATCCTAATTTACGAGAAGGTGAAATGACAAAAATTAGAGCAACTTATGTTTGTGAGCAAGCAAACGCAGAGTATAGCTTGAAGTTGGGCTTAGATAAACTCTTACTTTTAGGTAAAGGCGAGGAAGAACAAAACGGAAGAAGTAAACCTTCTGTTTTAGGAGATTTATTTGAAGCTTTTTTAGGAGCTGTTTATTTAGATTCTTCTTTGGAAAAAGTCAAAGAAATTATTAATGATCTTGTTTTAAAAGACATTGATACTATTAAAGAAGATGGTTTTTTCTTAGATTATAAGAGTACTTTACAAGAATATGTTCAAGCAGAAACAAAGAAATCTGTTACTTACGTATTAGTGAAGGAAGAAGGGCCTAGTCATGATAAACTTTTTACAACATTTGTTTATTATGAGAAAATTAAATTAGGCGAAGGTATAGGTAAGTCAAAAAAAGAATCTGAGCAAAACGCTGCTAAAGCAGCTTTAGAAAAATTAGCAAAGTGAGGTTTTAGTTATGGAAAAATATTATGATTTAATTAAAAACAATCTAATAAATTTTGATAATTTAATTATTGAAAAATATGCATCCTTAAAACTTAATGAAACTGAGGCAATGATTTTAATTAAGATTAATCGTTTACTCCAAAGAGATATTAAATCGATTTCTGTCAAGAAATTGGTTAAAAACATGACGATTAATGAAAATGATCTTGCAAACTATTTAATGCGATTAATTGACTTTGGGTTTTTAAAAATAGATTTTGAAGCTCAAAGAGAGTTATATTCGTTAGATGGTACGTATCAAAAGTTAGCTAACTTACTTTATGGCGAAGATAACAATCAAGAAAACAAACTTAAAGAAAATAGACTTGTAGCAACTACAAAAAAACTAGAACAAGGATTTAATAAAGTCTTATCACCTATTGAAGTAGAGATTGTTCGTAAATGGTTTTATGAATTTGAATATGATTACAAAGATATTGAAGAATTTGTAAATAGTGCAATTTCTAGTAAAAATAGAGGTGTTAAGTATATTGATCGCGCTTTAGTAAATAGATATAGTAATAAAGCAGATGAAGATATGGATGCATTAAAAGACCTTTGGAAAGACTATCATGGAAAAAATTGATTATATCTGTGATGCTTTAGGAGAACTTTTTCCAAACAATAAAGGTGATTTAGAATATGGTTCAGTTTTTCAGTTATTAGTTGCAGTTATTTTGTCAGCGCAAACTACTGATATAGCAGTTAATAATGTAACTAAAGAGTTATTTAAAAGATATCCTGATGCAAAAAGCTTAGCTAAAGCTAATATTGAAGATGTAAAAGAGATTATCAAAACAATTGGTTTATATAATACAAAAGCAAAAAACATTATTGAAGCGTCTAAAATCATTTTAGAGAACAATAATGTAATTGAGCCTGATATAAAGTGGTTAATGGGTCTTCCAGGTGTAGGGCGAAAGACAGCTAACGTAGTTTTATCTGAAGGATTTAAAATCCCAAGGATAGCAGTAGATACTCATGTTTTTAGAGTAGCGAGAAGATTAGAGTTATCAAAGGCAGAAACTACTTTGGGTGTTGAGGAAGACTTAATGAAAATATTAGATCAAAAAAAATGGGGGATAGCGCATTTACGATTACTACGTTTTGGTAGATATATTTGTAAAGCAAGAGGTCCTCTATGTGAAAAATGCCCTTTTTTTCATTTTTGTACCTCTGAAGATAAAAAGGAATTAGTTTAACTAATTCCTTTTTTCATATTTAGTTATTAAATTTTCATCTGGTGTAACGAAGATTGTTTTTTCATTTTTGTACTTTACAAATGATCCTTTTTGACCAGTTATTTTACTTACATTTTTTACTTGAGTATAAATAACAGCTACATTGCTACTATTTTTTGCTTTAGAAAAATATGATGCAAAGTTAGCTGCTGTTTTAAAATCTTCTTCATTTAAGTTATCTCCTCTTAAGATGACGTGAGATCCCGGATAATCTTTTACGTGAAAGAAATAATCATCTTTATTTGCTAGTTTGTGAGTAATAAAACTATTTTGATAATTATTTTTACCTAAATAAATAAACTTATTTTCTCCTAATATATAAGTAGTATATTTAGGTTTTTTTAAATCTTTTTCATCTTTTCTAGTAATTTTTCTTAAGCCTAATTCTAAGATTGTTTCATTAATGCTATTATAATCAAAGTAGTCTAATTGTGATTGGATATCTTCGTAGTATAAAATATCAAGTTGAGATTCTTGGATTTGTTTTTTGATATAATCAATACTTCTTTTAGCTTTTTTGTATTTTTTGAATATTTGGTCTAAGTTTTGGCTAGGTGATAAAAGAGGATCAAGTTTAATTGTAATTTCTTTATTGGTGTAAAAGTTATTGGTAGTTAGCTTACTCATCCCTTTTTTAATTTGGTGAAGATTTGCTTTTAGAATATTACCAATTTGCTCATATTCTAGATTATTATATGCTTCCTCTAATTCTTTTTCTTGTTTACCTTTTTTTCTTCTTAACTTAGCTAATTCTTTATCTAAATGATTAGAAAGTAGTTTTAAGTCATTGTTTATAATAGACTGATTTTTAAAATTTTGAAAGTAAGATTCTAGTAATTCTGATAGTGTAGAAAAATACATTCTATTACCTTTTAGGTGTTTTAAATCAAAACAGTAGAAGTATGTTTTATCATTATCTATAATTACTGGTTTAACTTCATTATTTATAACATTTAAATCATTTTGGTATTGAATTTCTTGGAAAAGTATTTGCGATATTCCTTGATAGTTATTTGTTTTTGTAAGAATATTTGTTTTATATGGATTTATTTGATTTGAATCCATAGGCTCATATAAAGTATTTTTTAGTAAGATTCTTTTACTATCTATAGAAGTAGGAAGTAAGATTTCTAAAATTTTGTTTTCTTTGTTTACAATAATTAAATTATAGTTTCTGCCAAAGGCTTCAAAAATTAGTTTATATTTTTCTTCATAGCCTAGATCATCAAATGAAGAGATTTCTAATACGATGATACGATCATTTTCGATTTGGTTGATGTCAGTAATAACTGCTTTTTCAAATAGTTTTTTTAAGACTTTAGAAAAGTTTGATTGATTATCACTTTTTACTAGTGATTGTTTGGTAAGTAGTAGGTGTGGGTTATTTGATAGCAAGTAAAGTAATTCTTGTTTATTCGACAAACTAAAAGAAAAGTCATATTTATTATAAAAATTGACTTTGTTTATTCTTGTATTAATGATTTTTGGTTTTAATTCTTTAATTAAATTTCTAATAAATATGCCATCAAAACTCATAATTTCACCTTAATTTATTTTACCAAAAATTCACTCTATTTGCAATTATAGTTATTGACGATCTTTGAAAAACCATTAACATTTGACAATCTTACATTTTTTAGGTATAATAAGTGGTAATATGAGGAATATTTTATGAAATTGGACGATAAAGGAATTTTGATAGTTTTATCTGGACCCAGTGGTGTAGGTAAAGGGACAATTAGAAAAGCTTTATTTGAAATGGAAGGACATGATTTAATTTACTCTATTTCGATGACTACTAGAAAACAAAGAGCTGGCGAAGTTGATGGCAAGGATTACTTTTTTGTGTCAAAAGAAGAATTTGAAGAGAAGATTAAAAAAGGAGAGATGCTAGAATATGCGGAGTTTGTTGGGAACTATTATGGAACACCGCTTAACTATGTTAAGGAACAACTTAATGAAGGTCATGAAGTTGTTTTAGAAATTGAGATTCAAGGTGCATCGCAAGTTAAATGTAAAATGCCTCATGCTATATTTATTTTTATTGCTCCACCTAGCTTAAAAGCTTTACATGATCGCTTGACTAGTCGAGGAACTGAATCAGAAGAGCTAATTCAAAAACGTTTTGATAAAGCTTTGAGTGAGATGCATATGGCATATATGTATGATTATATCGTAGTGAATGATGATATTCATAATGCAGCTGAAAAAATAATGACAATCATTAGAGCAGAACATGCTAGGACAGAAAGAACAATACATGGTTATAAAAAACTTTTGGAGGAGGAATAATGAAAAAAGAAAAGAATATTGGTGAAGGACTAAGATATCCACCAATTGATGCTTTATTAGATAAAAGTAAGAGTAAGTACGTTTTAGTTTTAGGTGCAGCTAAAAGAGCTAAAGACTTAGAACATGGCGATGCTGAAGAATTATTAGAAGATCCAGTAAATAAAAAATCTTTGGGTTTGGCTTTAGAAGAAATTTATGAAGATCAAATTACAATTTATGATAGTACTAATGAAGAAACACTTGGAAAATAAGTGTTTCTTTTTAAAATATAAAAGTAAAAAATAAGACAAGTAGTTATTATATTAGTAGTAGTTTATTTTTTTGATAAAATATGATAAAATATAGTAAAAGGAGGACTATTCATATGTTAATTGGAGCAATTGAAGCTGGTGGTACTAAATTCAAATGTGCTGTTGCTACATCAAGTGGCGTTATCTTACAAGATACTACTATCAAAACAACTACAGTAGAAGAGACGATGGAAAAAGTAATCAAGTTTTTTCTTGCTTTTCCAATTAAAACGATGGGTGTTGGTTGTTTTGGCCCGATTTGTTTAGATCCAAGTGATGAAAGATACGGGATGATTTTAGATACACCAAAGAAGATTTGGGCTAATTATAATATTCTAAAGGCATTAAAAGATGCCCTTAAATGTAATGTCAAGATAACTACTGATGTCAATGCCTCAGCTTTTGGTGAGTTCTATTATGGCTATAAAAAGAAGTTTCAAAACTTAGTTTATGTAACGATAGGTACTGGAATTGGTGGAGGAATTGTTTATAACGGAAGTTTAGTTCAAGGTCATCATCATCCTGAAATAGGTCATATGACTTTAAAAAGAGATTCTAGTGATAACTATCTTAGCACTTGTCCTTTTCATAGTGATTGCTTTGAAGGACTAGCAAGTGGTATTAGTTTAGATAAAAGATACAATTTAAGCTATGATGAATTAGCGAAAAGAAATGATTTATTAAAAATAGAAGCTAATTATATCGCTCAAGGAATATATAATTTATATCTAACATTTGCACCTGATAAAATAATTATCGGTGGTGGAGTTAGTCATCAAGAAAAGCTACTTCCTTTAGTAAGAGAAGAATTTAAAAAATTAAATAACAATTACTATACATATAAAGCAGTTAAAAATGTTGATGAGTTAATTGTAAGTCCTACTTTAAAAGATAACTCAGCTTTATATGGGGCAATTGCTTTAGGGGTGATTGAGAAATGATGTTCGCAGAAGTTTTAGTTGATGTTAGAAATGCTAATACTGATACTTTATTTACTTATGAGATTCCTAAGCATTTTGAATCATATGTAGATATAGGAAGTAGAGTATTAGTTGAATTTGGATCTCGTCAAATTATTGGCTATGTTATTAGAATTAGTGATGAAACTTCATATTCGGGTACGATTAAGGAAATTTTAGATGTTTATGATTTTGATAAACAGCTTACTGAAGAACAAATTGAGTTAGCTAAGAAAATCTCAGATGAAACTAAAAGTTTACTTGTATCTTCTTTAGATCTAATGTATCCAGCATTTTTAAAAACTAAATATCGTAAATATTTAAAAGTAGTTCATTTAGAAAAACTAGATAGTAATGTAGCGATGCTTTTCCAAGGAAAATCAAAAATTGAATATAATAGTTCAATGCTTGATTATAGTAGTCAAATTGCTAGAGAACTTAAAAAAGGAAACTTAGCTATTGAATATAATCACTATACTTATGGTAAAAATAAATATCAAAATATTTATTTTGTAAGCAAAAATAAAGATAATGAAAATTTAACTATCAAAAGAAAAAGGATTATTGAATATGTTTCAAATAATCCTGGTCAAACTATTGAAGAAATTAGTTTAAATACTAATTCTAGTCATTTTTTAATTAATGATTTAAGAAAAGATGGCTTTTTAGAAGTAAGAGAAGTTATTAAAGAAGAAGATAATTTAAAGAAATTTCAAGCATCTCAAGTTACTTATAATCCTTTAGAACAAGATATTAAGGCAAAATATGAAGCTAATAAAAATAAACCTTATCTTTTAATAACTGATGATTTAGAGTTTAAGTATAAATTTTTAGAAGATGTTATTTCTAAAACTATTCTTTTAGATAAACAAGTGTTGATTTTAACAAAATCAATTATTCAATCTTTTGAAGTTTATGATTTTTTAGAAAAAAGGTTAATTAATGCTAGGGTTTATTGTTTCAATTCTTCATTAAGTAACAATGAATATTTCGACAATTACATGCAAGTTAAGAAAGGCAATGTAGATGTAGTTGTAGGGACTATTTCTAGTAGTTTCTTACCTTTAGAAAAATTAGGCTTAATTGTGATTTTTGATGCAAATGATACTGCTTATATCAATGAACAAAACCCTAAGTTTTCTACGCTTAATGTTTTAAAATGGAGAATGGAATATCATAAAGCAGAACTTATTTTCGTAAATGAAACTTTAAGTGTTGAAGACTATGATAATTATTTAAAGAATAATTACATTTTACTAGAGAACTTGAAAAAGGAAAATGGTAAATATACTTTAGTTAATTTAAGAAAAGAAATTGCTAGGGTAAGTCCTTTGATCTCTAACACTTTGAAAGAAAAAATCCAAATTGCTTTCAATAATAAAAAGATGGTAGCTTTAATTTTAAATCAAAAGAATTATAGTGAAATGGTAATGTGCAATAATTGTTCTGAGGTTATTAAGTGTCCTAGTTGCAAGATAAGTTTATCTTACAATAAAAATAAGAATGAATTAAGTTGTAATTATTGTGAATATAAAATATCTTATTCTAATTTAAAATGTCCTAGTTGTAATAGTAGCAAGTTAAGTTTCTTTAACTTAGGGTTAGAAAGTTTGGAAGAAGATTTAAAGAAATTTTATCCAGATAAAAAGTATTTATTGATTACTGCAGAGACAATGAGTAACTATAGTAAATATAGTGAGGCAGTACTAACAATTGAAGAACAAGCAGTAGATTTTATTATTGGGACTAATTTAGTTTTTGATTTACTTAATTATCCAAATATTAGTTTTGTAGCTTTAATTAACTCTGATAATATTTTAAATTATGGAGATTATCGAGCTGCTGAAACTTTGTTTTTAAATATTGTAAAGGTATTAAATAAAGATAATTTGGGTTTAGTCTTACAAGGATATAATTTAGATCATTATAGTATCACTTTAGGATTAAAGAACGATTATCAAAACTTTTATTATGAAGAAATTAGACAAAGGAATGCTTTAAATTATCCACCAAAATTAGAAATTATGAGATTAATTATTGGTGGTGATTATAGTAAAAGATATCATGCAGCTTATTATTTTCGCAAAGTATTTAGAAGTCTTTTTACTGATAGTGAAATCTTAGGGCCTAAATATACGAGAAAATATCAAGGTATGCAATTAATAATTAAAACTAATGATTTTGAAAAGTTAAGTAAATTAATTGATGAAGTAAAAGAAAAGTTTAAGAAAGACAATTTAGAGTTTATATTTGAAAGACATCCAAAAACTCTTTATTAGGAGGAATGATTTGAAAATTATATTTATGGGAACACCTGAATTTGCTGTTCCAGTTTTAGAAGAAATAAATAAATATTTTGAAGTAGTATTGGTAGTAACACAGCCAGATTCGAAAATTAGGAAAAAAATTGTTTATAGCGAAGTAAAAATGAAAGCTTTAGAATTAGGCTTGCCAGTTTTTCAACCTCTTAATATCAATAAAGAAAAAGATTATATATTAAATACCGAATGTGATTTAATTGTTACTGCAGCTTATGGCCAATTTTTAGGAAAAGCTATTTTAAATCATCCAAAGATTGCAGCAATTAATTGCCATGGATCATTACTTCCTAAATATCGAGGTGGAGCTCCAATTCAAAGAGCAATTATGAATGGGGAAAAAGAAATCGGTGTTAGTATTATCTATATGACTAGCAAAATGGATGCAGGTAATATCTTAGCTAAAAAAGGAATTTCTTTACCTCTAGAATGGGGAGAAAAAGAAGCATTTGATGCTTTAAGTAATTTAGGTGCTAAGTTGATAGTTGAAGTTATTGAGAATCTAAAGATAGAAAAAATTATTGGGGAAGCACAAAAGGAAGAAGAAGTTACTTTTGCTCCAATTATAAGCAATGAAGATGAACTTATTTCTTTTGAAAAAGAAGCATATAAGGTGTATAATAAGATAAGAGCAATTAATTATTCTAAAGGTGCTTATTTTAATTTTAAGGCAGAAGTTTATAAAGTTTATCAAGCTAAACTTTATTTAAATAAAAAAGGTAATCCTGGAGAGATTATTGAGATTACCAAAGATGAAATAATTATTGCTTGCAAAGAAGGTGCAATTGGTTTATTACTAATAAAACGCCAAGGTAAAAATACAACTCCAGTTAGAGATTTCTTAAACGGAAAAGGTAAAGAAATTTTCAAAGTTGGAGAAATTATAGGAGGAGAAAGATGAAAGAGAAAAAGATTATTTATTCTCGTGAAGAAATGTTTAAAATGAACAAAAAGAAGCTTGAAGAAAGAGGAGTAACATTAGAAGATATTGCTTTAATTGCTTATAAACAACAATCAAAGTATAATCCTGATATTGAGTTAAGTACTTGCTTGGAAAGTGTCGCTAAGATATTAACTTATCGTGATATTTTTCATGCTGTTCAATTAGGAATCGAAATAGATATTTTAACTGAACAAGGCAAATTATCTCAGCCAATGCAAGATATTCTAGCAGAAGATCTTGGGATGTTTGGAATTGATGAACTTTTAGGTTTAAGTATAGCTTCTAATTATGGTGTTATTGGACAAACTAATTTTGGAGATATTGATGTAAATAAACCAGGGATTGTTGGAAAATTAAACAAAGATGGTAAAGGTGGAAAATGTCATACTTTTTTAGATGATATTGTAGGTGCACTGGCTGCAGCTGCAAGTACAAGAGTTGCTCAAATCCAAAGTGAAGAAGTAGCAGAACATGATCCTAATATCAAACAATTACAAATGGATTTAAAACAAAAAAAGTGAGATTAACTCACTTTTTTATTTATGGTTATTAACTAACTTAGCAAATGTATCAAAGATGATTTTGCTAGGTTCGTTATCTTGTTGCATTTCAGGGTGCCATTGAATTCCAATAATTGGCAGTGTTTTATGGATAATGGCTTCGTTTGTACCATCTTCATGTTTTGCAATTTCAATAAAATCTGGTGCGATTCTTTTAATTGCTTGATGATGATAACTATTTACATTAATTACTTTTTTAAAGTTTAATAATCTATTTGGAACTATGTGAACAATATGGCCTTCTTTAAGACCAGAATGGCTTTTACCAATATCTTGGTATAAGCTTCCACCAGCAAAAACGTTAATCGATTGATGACCACGACAAATACCTAAAAGAGGTTTTTTGCTTTTTAGAGCATATTCAACAACAATCTTATCTAAATCGTCTAATTCCTTTACAACATCTTTTGATTCTCCAGTATTTACTTCACCAAAATGAACTGGATCAATATCATCTCCACCTGTTATTAAAAATCCATCACATTTTTCTAGTAAGCTTTCAGTATTTTCGTTTTCTAAAGTAAGCATAATTACTAAAAATCCTCTGTTTAATAACGCCCTAACATAACGGCGATTTACAAATTCTTTAGCTGTTGTACCTTCATAAATAATTCTTGGAGTTACAGCGATAACTTTCTGCATAATCTTAAATCTACCTCCTTAAATAAGTATAATATAATTATATTATAAATATATCTTAAAATCAAGTTTTTTAATGGCAAAATGAAAGCATAATTGGTATAATAATAAACAAGAGGTATTGTTATGGAAAGTATTAGAAAAATATTTCAAGTAGGTTATGGACCATCAAGTTCACATACGATTGGACCTACTAAAGCAGCTACAATCTTTAAAGAAAAAAATAAAGAAGCTGATAAATTTACAGTTGATTTATATGGTTCAATTGCCTTAACAGGAAAAGGTCATTTAACTGATAAAGCTTTATATAGAGTTTTTGGTGAAGATTTAGAAATTAAATTTGATTTTGATACTCACTATGATTTTCATCCTAATGGACTAAAGTTTTATGCATACAAAGACGGTAAATTAATTGATGAATGGTTAATTTTTTCTATTGGTGGAGGAGAATTAAAAGAGTTAGGCCATAAAGAAACGATCGATTGTAAAGAAATATACAAGCAAACTACCTTTAATGAAATTCTAGAATATTGCAAAGAACATCATTTATCTTTATTTGAATATATTATCAAGCATGAAGATAAAGATATTTTAGAGTTTGCAAAGAGCATCTTAAAAACAATGTTTGATAGTGTTGAAAAAGGAAGAAGTAAAGAAGGAAAATTATCAGCTCAAAATAAACTTTTTGTGAAGAGAAAGTCTAAAGAGTATTATGATAAATATAAAAAATCAGGAGATTTTGATGTTTTAGTTATGAGTAATGCTTTAGCTGTAGCGGAAGAGAACGCAGAAGGCGGAACAGTAGTTACTGCGCCCACGTGTGGATCAAGTGGGGTTATGCCTGGGGTATTAAAAGCATACTATGATACAAAAAGATTTAGTTTAGATGAGATTGTAAGAGCATTATTAGTTGGTGGGTTAGTAGGTAATTTAATTAAAACTAATGGTTCAATATCAGGAGCTGAAGTAGGCTGTCAAGGTGAGATTGGTAGTGCATGTAGTATGACTGCAGCTGCAGTATTACAACTATTTGGTGCAAGTAATGATATTATTGAATATGGAGCAGAAATAGCCTTAGAGCATCATCTAGGATTAACTTGTGATCCAGTTTTAGGATATGTTTTAATACCTTGTATTGAGCGTAATGCAATTGCCGCATTAAGAGCAATAGATGCAGCTAAGTATGCCTATTTAAGTGATGGAACTCATTATATTACTTTTGATATGGCAGTTAATTCAATGATGGAAACAGGTAAAGATTTAAAGGCTGAATATAAAGAAACAGGTATTGGTGGGTTAGCTAAACATATTAAATAATAATTAGACTTGATTGGAGAAAATATGAATAAATTAAGAGAAGATAAAGAAATATATAAGTTTATAAAACTAGAAAAAGAAAGACAAGAAAATCATATTGAGTTAATTGCTAGTGAGAACTTTACCTCCAATGCTGTATTAGAAGCACAAGGAAGTATTCTTACAAATAAATATGCTGAAGGTTATCCAGGTAATAGATATTATGGTGGTTGTAGTTATGTCGATGAGATAGAGAATATTGCTAGAGAAAGAGCTAAGAAACTATTTAATGCTAAGTATGTAAATGTTCAACCACATTCAGGTTCTCAAGCAAATGCTGCTGTATTTCAAGCATTAATAAAACCTGGTGATGTAGTTTTAGGAATGGATTTATCAGCTGGGGGTCATTTAACTCATGGTCATAAATTAAACTTTTCTGGGCTTTTATATGATATTCATAGTTATGGTGTAGATAAAGAAACTGAAACTATTAATTATGAAAAAGTATTAGAGATAGCAAAAGAAATCAAACCTAAAATGATTATTGCTGGGGCTAGTGCTTATTCAAGAATAATTGATTTTAAAAAGTTTAGAGAAATAGCAGATGAAGTTGGAGCTTATTTGTTTGTAGATATGGCACATATTGCGGGTTTAGTTGCAGCAGGTTTACACCCAACACCTGTTGGCTATGCTCATGTTGTATCAGGAACAACTCATAAAACTTTAAGAGGACCAAGAGGTGGTTTTATTCTTACAAACGACGAAGAAATAGCAAAGAAAATTGACCGTAGCGTTTTTCCAGGAACACAAGGTGGACCTTTAATGCATGTTATTGCAGCAAAAGCTGTTTCTTTCAAAGAAGCATTAGATCCTTCATTTAAAGAATATCAAAAGCAAGTTTTAGTAAATGCAAAAGCAATGGCAGAAGAGTTTACTAAGTTAGGTTATAGAGTAATAAGCAAAACAACTGATAATCATTTGTTAATGGTTGATGTAAAAGGAAAGTTGGGAATAACTGGACTTGATGCAGAGAATATTTTAGGAAAAGTAAATATTACTTGTAATAAAAACGCTATTCCTTTTGAAACGGAAAAACTAAAGTTTACTAGCGGTTTAAGATTTGGCTCTGCTGCAATGACAACTAGAGGATTTAAAGAAGAAGAAATGGTTAAAGTTGTTCATTTAATTGATGCTGCTTTAAAAGCAAAGAATCAAGAAACATTAGAGAAAATAAAAAAAGAAGTTGTTTTACTTCTTTCTAAATTTCCTTTATATAAATAAAAATAGATTGCTTGCAATCTATTTTTTTCTTTCTCTAATTGTTTTAGAAATATATTTACTTAAATGTTTTGGTACATATAAAGAAATATCACTATTGAAAATAGCTAATTCTTTAATAGCTGTACTTGATAAAAACAAATTATCTCTTGATGGGAAAAAGAAAACAGTATCTATTGTATTATCAATTGAACGATTAAATTGGAATCTTGTTAGTTCATCTTGATAATCATTATAGTTTCTTACTCCTCTTACAATTGCATTTGCTTTTTTCTCTTTTGCACATTGTAAGATTAGTTTATCACTTAGTTCGCATTTAACATTCTTTAAGTGTTTAGTAGCCTTATTTAATAAATCTAATCTTTCTTCATTAGTAAAGGTATAATTTTTATTTGGGTTAATTGATACTATTACATAAACAGTGTCAAAAATTTTAGAAGCTCTTTCGATAATTTCTAAATGTCCGTTAGATACGGGATCAAAAGAACCTGGATAAATACATATACTCATATTAGTTCTCCTTTTCGTATATTATACCATAAATTAACAAATTATGAAATAAATATCAAGTAAAAAGCATTGAGGATATTAAAATTGTGTGATATAATATATAAAGAAATAAAAAGGTGATATTTATGGAAAAGAAAGAAGTAAGAACAAGATTTGCACCCAGCCCAACAGGGTTTATGCATATTGGTAATTTAAGATCGGCATTATATGGTTATTTGTTTGTAAAGAAACATAATGGTCAAATGATTTTAAGAATCGAAGATACTGATGTAGAACGATATGTAAAGGGTGCAGTAGAAGTAATTTATAAGACTTGTGATGAAGCAGGTGTAATTTTTGACGAAGGGCCACGTGAAGGTGGGCCTTATGGACCATATGTTCAAAGTGAAAGAAAACCTATCTATTTAGAACATGCTAAAAAGCTTGTTGAACAAGGAGATGCTTATTATTGTTTTTGTGATAAAGAAAGACTAGAAACAGTTACTTTTATGGGAACAAAACGTTATGATAAACATTGTTTAAGTTTAAGCAAAGAAGAAGTTCAAAGAAGACTTGATGCAGGTGAATCTTATGTTATTCGTCAAAATATCCCAATTGAAGGAGAGTCTAGTTATACTGACCTTGTTTTTGGTGAGATTACTGTTCCAAATAAAGATATGGAAGATAACATCTTAATTAAATCAGATGGTATGCCTACATATAACTTTGCTCATGTAGTTGATGATCATTTAATGCATGTTACTTATGTTATTAGAGGAAATGAATATTTATCGTCTACTCCAAAATATAATTTATTATATGATGCATTTGGTTGGGAAAAACCACAATATATTCACTTAACACAAATTATGAAAGATGAAACAAGAAAGTTAAGTAAGAGACATGGCGATGCTAACTTTGATGACTTTATTAGAAAAGGTTATTTACCTCATGCAATTGTAAACTATATTGCTTTATTAGGCTGGAGTCCTAAAGGAACACAAGAAAAATTTACAATGGAAGAGTTAATTGAAAACTTTTCAGTTGAAGGTTTATCTAAATCAAATAGTATTTTTGATGAAAAGAAGATGGCATGGTTAAATGGCGAGTATATTAAGGAATTAAGTTTTGAAGAATTTTATAAATATGCTTTACCATACTTTGAAAAGTCAAGCATTAATGGTCGCTATGATTATGAACCATTTGCAAGACTTCTTCAAACAAGAATTGAAATCTTTAGTGAGATTCCAGAAAAGGTGAAGTTTATAGATGAATATCAAAGATTTCCAAGCGAGAAGTATGAAAATCAAAGATTCAAAATAGATCAGGAACTTGCTTATAATATTTTAAAGAGTTATTTAGAAAAAGCGGAAAAAGTAGACTTTTCTGAAGATGCTTGGAAAGAATTAGTGAAGGAAGTAGCTGATTTATATCAGTTAAAACAAGGTGCTGTTTACTCTACAATGAGATGGGCGATCGCTGGTGTTGATGTAACTCCAGGTGGGTTTGTAGAGATAGCAGTAATATTAGGAAAAGAAAAGTCAATTAAAAGATTAAAACAATCTTTAGCTTGGCTAAAAGAAGATTTAGGAAAGTAAAAGGGGAAGATTATGAAAATAACAAAGAAAGATTATAAAGAAATATTAGAAGCATGTTTAGAAACAGGTGCTGATTTTGCGGAGATTTACCTTGAAGATAAGATTGCTAATAACTATGCGATGATTAACGGGAAGTTAGATAGAGCTAATAGTAGCAATCTATACGGAGCAAGCATTAGAATCTTACAAGGAGTAGAAGAATCATTTGGTTATACTTCTGATTTAAGTAAAGAAAACTTACTTAATCTAGCAAGGAAGTTAAATGCTAGCTTTAATGCTCCAAAGCAAAAAATTAAATTTACGTTAAAAGAAGAAGAAACACCAAAGATTATTTTTGTGGAAAGAAGCGCTAGCAAAACTAAACTAAAAGAAAAGATTAAATTATTAGCAAGAGCAGAAAAAGGCTTAAGAAGCTTTGATTCTAAAGAAATCATTAGAACTAATGCTGTATTAACAGATGAAGAACAATATATTACAGTTATTAATACTTTAGGAGTAATCAAAAAAGATTTAAGAAGTCATTTACGTCTTTCAGTATCAGCTGTTGCATCAGATGGTAAAAATATGCAAGATGCATTTAGCTCAAAAGGTGGTAACTGTGGTTATGAACTATTTGATAATTTTGATATTGAAAAGATGGGCTATGAGACTAGTGAAACTGCAGTTAAAATGCTTCATGCTGATGAAATGAAAAGTGGTAAGATGACTGTAGTTATTGATAATGGTTTTGGTGGAGTATTACTTCACGAAGCTTGTGTTCACTCGTTAGAAGCAACATCAGTAGCTAAAGGTAGTTCAGTATTTTGCAATATGCTTGGAAAACAAATAGCTTCACCTATCGTAACTGCTATTGATGATGGTACTATTCCAAATGCTTGGGGATCATTAAATATTGATGATGAAGGCAATGAAACTAAGAGAAATGTTTTAATTAAAGATGGTATTTTACAATCATACTTAGTAGATTTTAGAAATGATCGTACGATGAAGCATGGCATTACTGGTAGTGGTAGAAGACAAAACTTCAAATATTCACCAACATCAAGAATGACTAATACATTCTTTGCTCCTGGAGATTCTACATTTGAAGAGATTATTAAAAATACAGAGTCAGGATTCTTTGCTAAGAGTATGGGTGGTGGAAGTGTTAACCCAGCAACTGGAGAATTTAACTTTGCTGTTAATGAAGGTTATTTAATTGAAAATGGAAAGATTACAAAACCAGTAAGAGGAGCTACATTAGTAGGTAGTGGTGCTGAGATTTTAGCTAATATTGATATGATTGCTAACAACTTAGAGTTCTCTTATGGTATGTGTGGATCTTTAAGTGGACAAATCCCAACAATCGTTGGTCAACCAACAATTAGAGTTCAAAACATCACTGTTGGTGGAAAGGGGAATTAAGATGGATTATAAGAAAATATTAGAACAAGGTAAAAAGTTAGGCTTTTCTGATTTAGAATTTCAAATTTCTAGTAGTACATCTTTATCAATTGATGTATTTAAAGGAAAGGTAGATAAGAACCAAGTTCATAGTGATTTTTCAATTGTTTTAAGTGGTTTATATAAAGATCAACTTGCCTCTGTTTCTACAACAAACAAAGATTTTGATCCAAAGAAACTATTAAAGAAATTAAAAGAAAATGCTAAGGCTTTAAATAAAGACGAAAAAGAAGAAATTTTTGCTGGTAGTAAAGAATATCCAAAATCAATTGTGCATAAAGTTGATTTTAATAATGTAGATAATAAGAAAAAAGTTGATTTTCTTTTAGACTTAGAGAAGAAAGTTTATGACTTAGATAAAAGAATTACTTTAGTATCTAATTGTAGATATTTTGAATCAACTAGTACACAAGAAATTGTTAATAGCAAAGGATTAAACCTTAAGAAAGAATTGAAATCTTGTGGTGCTTATGCAGTTGCTGTTGCAAGTGATGGTACAAGCACGCAAACAGGATTTGGAATTGAAGTGGATTTTAATTTTAAAGGTCTAGATAAAGATAAGATTGCAAATAAAGCTGTAGAAAGAGCAACAAGATTATTAGGAGCTAAACCTATTAAATCAGGTAAATATCCAGTAATTATTGAAAAAGATGCTTTTGCATCATTACTAGAAACTTTCCTTAGTATTTTTAGTGGAGAAGCTGCAATTAAGAAAACAACACTTTTACTTGGAAAAGAAAAAACAAAGATTTTTGATGAAAGAGTTAATATTGTAGAAGATCCATTAGTTGAAACTTCTGTATATTACAATCCTTTTGATGATGAAGGTGTTGCTACAAAGAAAAAACATCTTATTAAAGATGGAGTGTTTACAGGATTTGCTCATAACCTAAAAACAGCTAAAGCTTTAAAACAAGATTTAACTGGAAATGGTTATAATAAGAGCGTTGACTTTGCTTATACATATTTAGAAAATGGAGATACTCCTTTAGAGGATTTAATTAAAGGTATTGATAAAGGTTTATTAATTACAAACTTACAAGGATTACACTCAGGATTAAATCCTATTTCAGGCGATTTTAGTTTACAATCATCTGGATTTTATATTGAAGGCGGTAAGATTGTAAAACCAACTAGTTTAATTGTTACTTCAGGAAACTTCTTTGAAATGATGAATGATATTGATAAAATTGGTAATGATTTAGAGCTACGTAATGAAAGTTCAGTAAATGCACCTTCAGTTAAGTTTAATGGTTTACAAGTTTCTGGAGAGTAAAAATGAAAGAGAAAATTTTATTTACATCTGAGTCAGTTACTGAAGGGCATCCAGATAAAGTTTGTGACCAAATTGCTGATGCGATTCTAGATGAAATAATTAGAAATTCTTTAGAAGAACCAAGGGTAGCTTGTGAAGTAGCTGTTACTACAGGAATTGTTTTAGTTATGGGCGAAATTACTACTGATTGTTATGTAGATATTCAAAAAATTGTTAGACAAGTAATTAATGATATTGGCTATGATCGTGGTAAGATTGGTTTTGATGGTGATAATGTAGGTGTTTTACTTGCAATTAACGAACAATCAAAAGATATTAGTAAAGGAGTAGATCATAACGAAGAAAGAACTACTGGAGCTGGTGATCAAGGAATAATGTTTGGTTATGCTTCAAATGAAACTGAAGAATATATGCCTATAGCTATTACACTTGCTCATAAGTTAACTAAAAGATTAGCAGAAGTAAGGAAAAACGAAAAAAAGAAAATCTTACGTCCTGATGGTAAAAGTCAAGTTACGGTAGAATACGATGCTAAAGGTAAATTAAAAAGAATTGATAGTATTGTAGTTTCAACTCACCATGTTGTCGATATTAGTCAAGAAGAGTTAAGAAAATATGTATTGGAAAATGTAATTAAGGCAGTTATTCCAAAAGATTTATTGGATAAAGAAACTAAATATTACATTAATCCTACAGGAGCTTTTACTGAAGGTGGGCCAAAAGCTGATAGTGGACTTACTGGAAGAAAGATTATTGTAGATACATATGGTGGATATGCTCATCATGGTGGTGGCTCATTTAGTGGCAAGGATCCAACAAAAGTAGATCGCACTGGAGCTTATATGGCAAGATATATTGCCAAGAATTTAGTTGCTTCTGGTGTTGCACCTAAACTAGAAGTAGGTTTAAGTTATGTCATTGGTAGAAGTGAGCCTACATCATTATTAATTGATACTTATGGTTATGACAAATACTCATATGATTTAATTATTAAAATTATTAGAAAAGTTTTCCCATTAACACCAAGAGGAATTATTAAGCATTTTGACCTAATTAATCCTATTTATAGGCAAGTTTCTAATTATGGCCATTTTGGCAGATTGGATTTAGATCTTGCTTGGGAAAAGTTAGACAAAGTTAATGAAATTAAGAAATATTTAGAAGATCCTAGTCTATTAGACTAGGGTTTTTTATATAAACATATTTTGAGGTTAAATATTAGATTTAAAATTGACTTTTTTATAAAAATAAGGTATAATATTTTTGTAAACGTTTGTGTTGGCAAATATTAAAAATGGAGGATAACTATTAAACAAAGCCAACATTCATTTGTTTGATAGAAAATTAAAGATGAGAAAATTTGGAAAAATTTTAGTAGCTCTTGTATTAATGCTAGGCTTAGGTTTACTAGTTGGCTGTAGTTGTGAAAAAGAAAAAGTTTTAGAAGGCATCACAGTTACACCAGCATCATTAACCTTAGACTCAAGTAAAATGCAAGTGCTAGAAGTAAAACCTGTTCCAGCTGATGCTGAATTACCATCTGTAGAATTTATATCTTCAGATAGCCGTATCGCTAGTGTTGGTAAAGATGGTAAAGTAATGGGTTTAAGAGCAGGTACAGCAGAAATTACAGTCAAAGTAGGCGAATTTACGAAGAAGGTAACTGTTACAGTTAACCCAGTAATACCTACATCACTAACACTTTCAAAAGAAGAAGTTACACTTAAAGTTGGTGAAAAAATTGCTATTACTTATAAAGTAGAACCACAAGACACTACTGATCAAGTAGCAGTATTTGCATCAGATAATGAAGCAATTGCAACAGTAAGTGCAGAAGGTGAAATTACAGCAGTAGCAGAAGGTGAAACTGTAGTTAAAGTATCACTAGGCGGACTTGAAGAAGAAGTTGCCGTTACAGTAAACCCAGCTGATGTACTACCAGCTTCAGTAAGAATAAAACCATTAGAAAGTAATGATTTAGTAGTTGGTGAAACATTACAACTTGAAGGATTTATCCTACCAGCAGATGCAGTACAAGATGCATTTGTTTGGGCATCAAGTGATGAAGCAGTAGCAACAGTAAGTGAAGATGGTTTAGTAACAGCGTTAACTGAAGGAGAAGTTGAAATTAGTTTATCATTAAAGAACTATCCAAATGTTCCTGCTGCTAAAGTAACATTAAATTGCTATGTTCCTTTACCAGAAAGATTAAGAGTAAATGGTCCTGATAAGATTGTTGTTATTGAAGGTGAATTATATAAATTTACGGTTTCATTTGAACCAGATGGAACATATACAGATGTTACTTGGAGTGTAGATGATGAAACAAAAGCAACTATTGATCCTGAAACAGGTAAAGTAACAGCACTTGCTCCTGGACCACTAACAATTACTGCTACATCAACAGCTTTAGCTGCTTTAAAAGCATCTAAGATGATTATTGTAGAAGCATATGTTGCTCCAGAAGTAACTGTTGAAGGTAAGACTTCAATCGGAGTTGGCTTAAATGCTGTTTACAAAGCAACAGTTAAAGGAAACTACTTAGGACCTAATGTAACTTGGTCAGTAAGTGATGAAGCTGTTTTAAGTATAGACGGAGCAGGTAACGTAACAGGACTTGCTGCTGGTACAGCAAATGTTATTGCAGCTTCAGTAGATGATCCAGAAGTTAAAGGTATGCTAGAAGTTACTGTAATTGACGTAGGTGAAAATCTAAACTTATTAATTAAAGCTGGCGTTGAGGATGATGGCGGAACTACAGAATATGATGGAGTTACATACTATAATGGTATTAACGCACTTCCTAACTTAACAGATGTTGCGCCATTATTAAGAGATGGTTCAAAAATCTTTGTTTTGGCAGGAGAATATGCAAGTAACCCAATTACTATTACAGCTAAAAACGTTTCTCTAATTGGACCAAACGCAGGTATTAGCGCTGTTGATGGTGCAAGAGTACCAGAAGCTAAAATTAGTGGAAAGATTACATTAGATGGAGCTGACAATTTTATAATGGATGGTTTCCATATTGTAGATAAATCACCTATTAGATCAACTAGTGGTCTAAGAAAATTAACTATTAAGAACAACCACTTTGATTATGTAGGTGCTGAAGGCGGCGGCGGAGAAGGTGTTATTTACTTAAAAGCTGATACAGACGAAATTCAATATCATGATGTATTATTAGAAGGAAACAAAATTGAGGAATCATCAACTGGTGGTCCTGGATTTAGAGGAATTAGAGCTCACAACGTATATAACCTAAAAGTTTTAGACAACCATTTTATTGGTTTCTATGAACCAATTAGATTTGAAAGTACTGGACAAAAAGGTACTTGGAAATCAGATCGTTCTAATGCAGGTACTGGTATTGGTTTAGGCGGTGAAGTATTAATTCAAGGTAACTTAACTGAAAACGTTGGTGAATATCCATTCTTCTTTGGTAAAGTAACAGCAGATAAATTTGATATTTTAAATAACACAATTAAATTAAATGCTGCAAGTCAATATTCTTATGGTACGATGATGTTTACTAATATCCAAAAAGGTGAAGAAGGCGTTCAAAGAGTTTATAATATTAAATACAATGATTTTATGTTCTCAGGCGGATGGCATGGATTAAGAATCGATGCTTCTGAATGTCTAAAAGATAATCTAATTATTGATGTTCAATGGAATAAATGGTTAACTGAACATAACTTCTATCCAGATTCAGATGATGAAGATGGTTTAGGAAACTTCCATGAAGACTATGTAATTAGTAGATTCTATGATGGTGTTACAGCAACTGAAGATCAATATCCAATTTATGTAGCAAATAACTTCTATCAATCAAAACCAGAAGATTATATGTTTACTAAAGTAAGAAGAGATAAAACATCTTACTTCTTAAATGAAGCTGAATTTGATTATTATAGAGGAGTTCAATTAGGCGCAGCTGAAGAATTTAAAGTATTCTATGATTCTGATGAACTTTATGAAGGCGAAACACTTCAATTAAGAGCAACTAAAGATGGTGTTACTTATGCTTCATCAGCTGATGCTGTTGCAACTGTTGATGCTGCAGGTTTAGTAACTGCTGTAGCTGCAGGTGATGTTAATATTACTGCAACTTTAGGCACAGATGAAGTAGTTGTTGAATTAAAAGTTTTATCACTAGTTGAATGGGACAAAACTATTGGTTTAGTTAATCCAGCTCTTGCAGGTGAAAAAGGTGATCCTGTGGTTGTTGGGGAAAAGACATATCATGTAGGATATAACGCGTTTAAAGATTTAGAATTAATGATGGCTGCTGCTCAAGCGAACCAAACTATTACAGTATTACCTGGCGCTTATGATAAGGCTGTAGAAATCAAGACTAATGGATTAACTTTAGTTGGACCTTTAGCTGATAAAGATCCTACAGTTGCAGCAAATCAAGCTGATTTTGCTGATCCAGCAAAAGCCGCACAAATCCAAGAACAAATGTATGTATTAGCTGATAATATTACAATTAAAGGATTTTCATTTAATGGTCCTTCAAGAGTTCAATTCTTCAAGAAACAATCAAACTTTGTATTTGAATATAACTATGTAGATAATCCTACATACACTAAACCAACAATTCTATTTAAAGAAGGATTCCAAGGAACTAATGAAGCTATTACTGATAATGTAGGTGGTGGATTCATCCATGGTGGTGGAAATGCAATGAGTGATTATATGATTAACTTTAGAATTGAAAGAAACGTATTTAAGAACGTAGCTGATACTGTTGTTTACTTATGTATGCCTGAAAATCTAGAGTTTAATCATAACATATTAGATACTTATGATATCGTTGGTCTAAGACTTGACTTTGGTAGTACTTATGGTACATACAATATCAAGAATAACACATTTAAAAATGGTGAATTATTCGGTTTCTACTCTCGTGGATATGGAACAGCTCCTGGAAGTACAATGAATATTGAAGGTAACGTATTTGATAACGTTGGTAATAATGGTAAAGGATATGTATTTGATCCAGCACTTACTAGAATAGCTCCATCAGCTGTTGCTGTTAGAAACTATAAGGAAACTGGTGATGCTACATTTAGTATTAAAAATAATGATTTCTTACAATGTGCTATGGCACTTTCAATGAGAAATAATTATGCATCTACTATTACATTTACTTATTCTTCAGAAGTTAAATACAATGCATTTATCAACACTGCAGCTCCTGAGTTTTATCAAAGAACAAGATATGCTTCAGATACTGAAGCAACAAATCCTAATGATACACTATTTGATTACAACTTCTTTGGATCATCTGAAACTGTGAAAGTAGAACCAACTGCTGCACAATTACAAGGTGCTAAAGAAGGAAGCAATGCAAATAATTTTGATACATATGCTGCTTTAGTAGCTGCAAGGCCATAAACTAAAACAGAAACTAAAGGCTAGGGAAACCTAGCCTTTTTTAGAATATTGGTTAAAAAAATCTTTTCATTTAATTTACAAATGATTATAATTATGATATAATAAAGTATAGTCTGGGGCGTGCGAGATTTATTATTTGCTGACCGAACATATTTTTTAAAAATGATTAAAGCATAGCTGGTGTTGAAAGCTTAACTTAGATTAAGAATCCTAAAGGTTATGTGGGATCATAATTTTGTAAGGAGCTGGTCTCCTAAAAATAATATCGGCGTTCTGGATCTTTTTTATAATGAGGTGGGTATGCTTAGTTTACTTTTAGGTAATCTTAAAGTTAAAATAGAAGAAATAGTTAAGGATTTAGGAGCAGAAGATTTTGATGTAGAATTTGAAATACCTAAAGATAAATCAATGGGTGACTATTCTACAAACATTGCTTTTAAACTTACAAAAGTTTTAAGAAAAAATCCTAACTTAATTGCAACTGATATTGTTAGCAAACTTAATAAAGAAGATTACAAATTAGAAAAAATTGAAGTGTTAAATGGTTTTATAAATTTTACTTTTTTAAGTTCATATATTCATAATTTAGTTTTTAAAATATTAAGTGAAAAAGAAAATTATGGTAACTTAAAAGTAGGAGAAAGTGAGTATTATAATGTTGAGTTTGTTTCCGCAAACCCTACAGGATACTTACATATAGGTCATGGCCGTGGAGCAGCTTATGGAGATTCTTTAGTTAGAATTTTAAAGAAAGCTGGCTATAAAGTAGATAGTGAATATTATATTAATGATGGTGGTGGCCAAATTGATAATTTAGCACATTCAATTTATGAAAGATACAAAGAACTTTTTGGACTAAAGTGCGAATTAAAAGATGGTTATTATCATGGATTAGAGATTATTGAAATTGCTAAGATGATTAAAGCTAAAGTAGGAGATGAGTATTTAAAGAAAGATTACTATTTAGATTTTAAAAGGATAGGCGTTGACTATTTACTTGCTATTCTAAAAAAAGATTTAGAAGATTTTAACGTTACTTTTAATCACTGGTTTAGTGAAACTAGTTTATATGAAAATGGTGATGTCGAAAGAACATTAGAGTATTTAAATAAGCATAATTTTACTTATTTAGAAGATGGTGCTTTATGGCTTAAATCATCTGAATATGGTGATGATAAAGATCGTGTTTTGGTAAAACAAGATGGAAGTTTAACTTATTTAGTTCCTGATATTGCTTATCATCGAAATAAATTAAATCGTGGTTATACTCATTTAGTTAATGTTTTTGGTACTGATCACCATGGATATGTTCCAAGACTAAAAGCGGCAATTGAGATGATTGGTGGTAATAGCAATTTACTTGATGTTGAGCTATTACAAATGGTAAGAGTCTTAGAAGATGGACAGGAAATTAAGATGAGTAAGCGTAGTGGTAAAGCTATTACTTTAAGAGACTTGATTGATGATGTTGGCCCAGATGCTTTAAGGTATATGTATGTATCTAAGGCATTATCAACGCAAATGGATTTAGATTTATCTTTATTAAAGAAAAATAGTAATGATAATCCAGTTTATTATGTTCAATATGCTCATGCAAGAATTTCATCTTTGTTTAAAACTGCTTTAGATAAAGGATTAAAATATCAAGAATTAAAAGAATTTAAAACTTTAGATTTTGCTAGGTCAAAAGATTTAGTTTTAAAGTTATTAGAATACCCAGAAATAATAGAAGAGGCAAGTACAAAAAGACTTCCTCATAGGGTAACGCAATATGCATATGAATTAGCTAACTATTTACATAGCTATTATAGCGATGTGAAGATCATAACAGATTCTGAGGCAGAATCTAATGAAAGGTTAAATCTTTTGAAAGCTGTACAAATAGTATTAAAGGATGCATTATCTTTAATCGGTGTTAAAGCTAAAGATAAGATGTAAAAGGAGGATAAAATGAAAGATTTAAAATTATTGAAAGACTTATCTGAATTACATGGGATAAGTGGACATGAAAGATTGGTAAAAGAATACTTAGAAAAAGAGTATTTAAAAGTTGTTTCTAAAGAAGATATCATGTATGATGGTTTAGGTTCAATTGTAGCGAAAAAAATAGGAGATCCAAATGGACCAAAAGTTTTAATGGTGGGTCATATGGACGAAATTGGTTTAATGGTTACAAGAATTACGGATGCTGGATTTATTAAATTCCAAGTTATTGGTGGTTGGTGGAGCCAAGTAATGCTATCACAAAAATTCCAAATTCTAACAAGCGAAGGTAAAAAGATTACTGCTGTTATGGGTTCAATTCCCCCACATGTACTACCAAAGGAACTAGTAGCAAAACCATTTGAAACTAGTAGTATGTTTTTAGATGTAGGTGTTGAATCAAAAGAAGAAGTGGAAAAATTAGGAATTAAACCAGGGGACCCTATTGCGCCAATTATGGATTTTGAACAGCTAGCTAATAAAAAATATTTATTAGGAAAAGCTTGGGATAACCGTGTTGGTTGTGCCATGGCATTACGCGCTTTCCAAAACTTCAAAGATGAAGAACATCCAAATATTTTATATTCAGGATCAACTGTTCAAGAAGAAGTTGGCCTAAGAGGAGCAAGAACTTTAGGAAATTTAGTACAACCTGATATTTCGATTGCAACTGATACAACTATTCCAAGTGATTTACCAGAAAATGATAATTATATTAAGATTGGTAAAGGTCCAGTATTGTTGATTTATGATGGAGCAACAATTGGTCACAAAGCTTTAAGAGAATTAATTATTCAAACAGCTGAAGAAGAAAAGATTCCTTATCAAGTTGATCACTTAACAAGAGGCGGAACTGATGCCGGTGCATTGCATACTTCTCATCATGGAAGTCCAGCAATTTCATTTTGTATTGCTACAAGATATATCCATTCACATTCTGGAATTATCCATTATGATGACTATGCAAATGGTGTTAAACTTTTAACAGCTATTATTAAAAAGCTAGATCGTAAAACAGTAGATAAACTTAAATATGGTGAATAAAGCATTTTAAAATGCTTTATTTTACTCGGCCTGTTGGAGAAGCGGCTTAACTCACAAGCCTCTCACGCTTGCATTCATGGGTTCGAATCCCATACAGGTCACCATTTTAAAATTAAAAGCTTTCTTTAAAAGAAAGCTTTTTTGTTTTTAATATATTATTTTTGTCACTTTTCGCCTTGGTTAATTGTATTATAGGTAGAAAGGGCAAATAAAATAGGTTCGTTTATGATATAATTAGTATATACGGAGAGTTTAATATGAAAAGATTAAGCGAAGAACAATTTTATGAAAAATATGAACTATATGCGAAGATGATTTATAATATCGCATATTCACACTTAAAAAATGTTAATCATTCAGAAGATGTAGTCCAAGAAGTATTTTTAAAATATTTAAATAATTTCCACAAACTTGAATCATTAGATCATGAGAAGTTTTGGTTAATTAGAGTTACAATGAATGAAGCAAAAAATGTTTTAAAATCTTCATGGAATACGAAAGTTAATGTTATTGAGGAAGATAGTTATCCGTATCAAGATGAGGTTAATGAAGAAAGAAGATTTTTTGAAATGATTTACAATTTACCCGATAAATATAAAACAGTAATTATTTTATTCTATTATGAAAATTTAGATATAAAAGAAATTTCAAAAGTTCTACATCTTTCCGAAGCTGCAGTAAAGAAAAGATTGGAACGTGCTCGTAATATCTTAAAAGAGGAGGAATCAAAAAATGAGATTAGAAGAGAAAATTAGAAATTCAAAAAACTCAATTCCAGAAATGGAAAATGATTTAAGAAAGCAAATTTATGCTACAAGTATAGAACCAAAGAGAACAAGTAGATTTACATTTAGATTTGCTTATATGAGCTTTGTAGCTTTATTGTTACTAGGCCTTGGAATCTTTATTGGTTTAAGTGTTAATACTTTAAAACCAACACAATATTCAAATGATTCACAAACATTCAGAACAGATATAGAAGTTCAAGATTTCTTGAATCAAGAACCAAAATTAAGTGGAATGGATATAAGTCTAGAAGATCTTTTCCGTGGTGGTGGATTTGCTTATTCAGAATCAAAAGATGGTACTCAAGAAACTAATGGACCAACTTCAACTGATCAAACTAATCCAGATAGTACATCAGGTGCAAACGTTCAAGTTAAAGGGGTGGACGAAGCTGATTATCTAAAATATGATGCGGATATGCTTTATTATGTACATCCGAATGTAATGGTTGATGGTAAATCTAGAACAGCATTTGAAATCTGGAAATTAAATGAAGGCTTTACAGGATTATTAGGTTATTACTTAATTGATGAAGGTTATGCTTATACAGCATTGGTAGCTAATAGAACACATGTTGTTGTTGTAAACTACAATCCTAATTATTATGGCTATTATAGATACTATGATGCAGAAAACAAGTATTTAGATAATATTGAAATCTTAATTTTTAAAAAGGAAGAAATTAAGATTGACGCTGATGGCATATTAGAACCAAATAAGAGAATTATTATGCCAGGTTTCTTAACATTAAGTTCAGATCAAAAATACTTAAGACTTACAGATAAAGCTTTATTAATCAACTCAACATCATATGTTCGTGATGGAAATGTTCCTCAACTAAGTTATGAATTTGATGATAGAAAAGAAGAAATTACAAAAGATCAAATCTCTTACTATAAAGACTCTTATAACCGTCTATTTAATATCTTCATGAAGGTAAGTTTAGAGGATGATTATAAGATTAATACTTACCACTGGTTTGGTAGTAGCCCAACAGTATATGTAAGCCATACAGCATTTTACTATACTGAAAGAACTTATAATTATTCTAATACAACTGGAGCAGATTATACTTCAAAAACAAGAATTACTAAACTTGATTTTTCTGGTGATGAAATTGTTGTTAAGGGCAATGTATTAGTTGACGGTAATGTTAGAAATCAATGGTATATGGATGAATTTGAAGGCAGATTAAGAATTGTAGCTGCTGATTCTAATATTTCTGGTTGGTGGTCTGATAGAGAAAAACCTACAAAACATGCAGTTTATGTAGTTCAAGAAAAAGAACTTGAAAAGGGATTAGAAATTGTTGGTTCATTAACTGAAGGTATTGGTCTACCAGGAGAAGATATTAAATCAGTAAGATTTAATACTAACGCAGAAACTGGTCTAAATGTACTAAATATTGTAACATTCCGTAATACTGATCCACTATACAAGATTCTATTTAGAGATGGGATTAAACCTTATATTGATGATGAATTGAAAGTTCCTGGATATAGTTTTTATTTACATCCAATCACAATGGAAGAAAAACAACTTTTACTTGGAATTGGTATTGGCGAAGAATGGTCAGATAAAATATCTTTATATAATAATGATGATGAATTAACTCAAATTGGTGAAGATTTCTTAATCAATGAGGAAGTAGCTAAATATTTAGGTGGCGATAATATTTATACTTGGAATTCTACTAGATCACACTTAGAGTATATTGATGTATTTGGCTTTAGCGAAGGACATTTATTTGGAATGCCAATTGAAATATACAGTCAAGAAACTAGTGAGGAAGAAGTAAAATGGGCATACTATAAGAGCTATATGATGTTATGCATTAACCCTGATGCAACTTCTCCAATCGAAATCTGGAAAGTATTTGAAGGCGATAAGATTGTTGCTAGTGGTCATTATAACTTAAATGATTATCATAATTACCGTGTAATTTTTGCTAACGGCTATTTCTATGGTGTTGGCCAAAATGTAATCGGATTAAATTAAATAGTTAATTTAGAACTTCTCCAAAAAAAGGGTTTTCTTGCTTAGCAAGGAAATCCTTTTTTATATAAATAATAATAGAAAAAAGTTATTGAATATGATAAAATATAATGAGGTGTTGTTTATGAATAACAATGGTTTTTTGAAAATATTAGAAAAATTAAATCTAAAAACAAGTGATGACATTAGAGAAGGAAAACTTGAAAGTATTGAAGTAAATGACCTTACAAAAAAGGCTGTTTTTAAATACTCTTTTCCTAAAGTTCCTAATGTCCATTTTTTAGAGGAGTTTATTTCTAAAAGTGAAATAGGATTAAAAGAGATTTTTAACTTAAATGAAATTGAATCAATTGTTTTATATCCAAACAATGAAATTGGTGAAACAACACTAGAAGAATACTATAAACATATTTTGGAAAATTTAACATCTAAAAAACCTTTGTATAAGGTTTTAGAGAATTTTAATACTAATTTCAGTGATAATAAGGTAGTCTTTTATGTTGCTAGTAAAGAAGATGAAGCTACATTAGGTAATGCTTTTAAAGAAATTGAAGCAATTTTTAAAAGCTACTTTTTAGATTTTGTTTCTGTAGAGGCAGTTATTTCTCATTTTGAAAAACCAATGGAAGATGATATTAAGTATAATATTACTAAAATTTACACCGAATATGAGAATCAACCTAAAACTCAACCAACCGGAATTGTAAAGAAAACTAATAAAGATTATCGTAGTAAAACAAGAAAGAAAACATTGGAAGTTAATATCGCTCCATCAAAAATTAAAGATTTACCAGTTGATGAAATGGATTTAGTTGGTTTTAGACAACTTAATTTTGGAGAATCAAAAGTTGCAGTTGAAGGTGAAATCATTAAATCGGAAATTATTAACAGGGGAATTCATAATTTCTTTGAAGCTGTTATTCAAGACGATACTGGTGTTATAATGCTTAAATCTTACGTCAAGGATGAAAATAGAAAACTTTTTGAGGAAGATTTAGTAAAAGGTAAGATTGTAAAGGTCATCGGTTATTTAGATTATGATAAGTTTAGCCGTTGTATTACTTTAAAGTTTGTAAACTATGTTCCTTTAGGAGTTGTTACTAAAGATCATTTAAAAGATAATAGTGATGTTAAAAGAGTAGAACTTCATGCTCATACGAAAATGAGTGCTCAAGATGGAGTTTTAGATATCAAAGATTATGTCAAGAGAGCTAGCTTGTTTGGACATCAAGCAATAGCTGTTACTGATACTAATAGCTTACAAGCTTTGCCAGATTTAGATAGTTATTGTGAAGAATATAATATTAAACCTATTTATGGTTTAGAGTCATACTTAATTAGAGAAAGTGATTATTTAATCACTCCAGGAAAACTAAAAACAGATCGCAATTTAAAAGATGCTAGATTTGTTGTTTATGACTTAGAGTCAACTGGCCTTTCTAGCAACTATAATGAAATTATTGAAATCTCTGCTGTTAGAGTTTATAAAGGTGAGATTGTAGGTGAGTTTAATAGTTTTGTAAAGCCTAAGGCTAAGATTAGTAATTTTATCACTAAATTAACAAGCATTACTAATGATGATGTAAGAACAGCACCATCGATTGAACAAGTTTTACCTGAGTTTATAGATTTTATTGGTGATGATATTTTAGTTGCCCATAATTCAAGTTTTGATAATACGATGCTTTATGCGAACATGAATAGAATAGGCATTGATAACATTACTTTCCCAACAATCGACACTTTAAAACTTGCTCATAATTTCTATAATCATCGTTTAGCTAGATTTAATTTGAAGGCACTAGCAAAAGAATTTAATGTAGATTTAATTCAACACCATAGAGCGATTAACGATGCTCGTGCTACAGCCCAAATCTTTTTAAAGATGTTAAATGATTTAGATCAAATGGGGATTAAGACATATAATAGTTTAAATGATAGCATTATTGAAGATGCTTATAAATATGTATTCCCTTATCACTTAACATTACTTGCTACAAACCGTAAAGGAATAAAACATTTAAATGAAATTGTTTCTTTATCTTTAACTGAACACTTTTATAAAGAACCAAGACTTTTAGAAAAAGTTTTAGATGAAAAACGTGAAGGATTATTAGTTGGTAGCGGATGCCAAAATGGTGAAATCTTTACTATTGCTTATAACGGTTCAGTTGAAGAATTGGAAGAAAGAATGGAATATTATGATTATATTGAGATTCAACCACCATATCAATATGCTTATTTATTTAGTAAAAACTATGATAAACAAGATATCGATAATGAAGGTAGTAGTCAAGATATAAAGGAAGCTTTAGAATTAATTAGTACTGAATATGAAGGTCAAATAAAAGACACAATTAAAAAAATTATTACTGTTGCTCGTAAAATGAGCAAGATTGTTGTTGCTACTGGTGATGTTCATCAATTAGATGAAGAAGATACAATTTTAAGACAGATATTTGTAGAGGCACCGCAAGTTGGTGGTGGTATCCATGAACTAGCAAAAGCTGGTATTGTTTTACCACAACACTATATGACTACAGAAGAGATGTTGAGCCATTTCCTATTTTTGGGAGAAGCAATAGCTTATGAGATAGTAGTTACTAATACCAATTTAATTAATGATAAGATTGAACAATTGTCTCTTTTCCCTAAAAAGTTATTTGCACCTAAAGATAATTTCTTAGTTGATCAAGGCATTCAATCAGTTGAAGAAGAGTTAAAGAGAATTACTTATAAAAAAGCTGAAAGTTTATATGGTAGTCCTTTACCTAAATATGTAAATGAGCGTTTAAAGAAAGAGCTAAAGAATATTATAGATAATGATTATGCAACTATCTATTATATTTCTTACATGCTTACAAATAAGTGTAAAGAGGATAATTCAGTTGTTGGTAGTAGGGGTTCAGTAGGTTCATCTTTTGTAGCATATTGCATGAATATTACCGATGTTAACTGTTTAGTGCCACACTATTATTGCCCAGATTGTCATTATAGTGCTTTTAAGTATTCATTAGCAGAACAAGCTAAATATGAAGATAAGATTCCTGATTATTTACTTGAAAATTTAAGTTTGGTTACTAATGGTTTAGACTTGAAAGTTGCAAAATGCCCTAAGTGTGGCAAAGATTTAGTAGGTGATGGTTGTGATATTCCTTTTGAAACTTTCTTAGGTTTTAATGGAGATAAAGTTCCTGATATTGATTTAAACTTTTCAAGTGAATATCAAACAACAGCACATGATTATACTAGAGAATTATTTGGGGAAAATAATGTCTTTCGTGCTGGAACTGTAAGTACTGTTCAAGGAAGAACAGCATATGGTTATGTCAAAAACTTTTTGGATCGTCATGATAAGAAAATGTCTAAGACAGAGATGGATATTATTATTGAAAAGATTACGGGAGTTAAAAGAACTACTGGACAACATCCTGGTGGAATAGTTGTTATTCCTAAGAATATAGATTTTTCTGATGTTGTTGCTATTCAATATCCTTCAGATAATCTTGATTCAGATTGGAAAACTATTCATTATGAATATGATAAATATGAAAAGAACTTGCTTAAACTAGATCTTTTGGGCCACCGTGATCCAACAATGATTAGTAAATTAATGGAATATGTCAAGAAATATCCTGATGAATTTCCTTTTAAAGAATATGATGATATTCCATTAAATGATCCTAAAGTCTTAAGTATTTTTAATTCAGTTTCAGCTTTAGGTGTTACTGAAGAAGAAGTTTTAGAGCAAATTGGAACTACGGGAATACCTGAATTTAACACAACTTTGGGAAAAGAAATGCTTAGTGATATTAAACCTAGGTCAGTATCTGAGTTGATTAAAATTTCTGGATTCGGTCATGGTACTAATGTTTGGAATGGAAACCAAAGGGAATTATATTTAGGAAGCACATTAAATAATAAAGTTGATTTTGATTTACTTATAGGTTGTCGTGATGACATTATGCTTTATTTAGTAAATAAAGGTGTTGATAGTTTAACGGCATTTAAGATAATGGAATCAGTTAGAAAAGGCCGTAGTTTAACTACTAAACAAGAACAAGTGCTACAAGAACATAATGTTCCTGAGTGGTATATTGATGCTTGTAAGAAGATAGCATATATGTTTCCTAAAGCTCATGCGGCAGCTTATGTAATGATGGCTTTACGTATTGCTTGGTTTAAAGTATATAAACCTTTATATTACTATGCTGTTTATTTTGAGGTGCGAGGAGAAAACTTTGATATTGAAGCTATGCCTTTAGGTTATGATGCTATTAAGGATGCATTAAAGGCTGCTAATCTTGAAAAGGAAGAAAATCAAAAACGCCGAAAAATTGATTTAAAATTAGATGCTTTAATTGATACTTTAACATTAGCTTTAGAAGCGACTGCGCGAGGCTTTAAATTTAAACAAGTTGATTTAGATAAATCTGAAGCATTAGCATTTACAATTGAAGGTAATAGTTTGTATTTACCATTTAGTGCTTTACCTTCAGTAGGGGCTACAACGGCTTTATCAATTACTGAAGCAAGAAGCGAAAGAAGATTTAGTTCTGTTTCTGATTTAAGGCAAAGAACAAAGATATCAAAAACAATTATTGATTATATGAAGAAATTAGGTATTTTAGATCATTTACCTAAAGATGATCAAATTAATTTGTTTTAAGATTTATTTAATTAAAATAAATTACAATGTATTATGAAGAGAGGTGAGAAATATGTCGAAATTTAGTACAACAAATCCTGTATTTCGTAAGTTTAGAGATACAAAAGATGACTTAGGTGTTGTAGAAACAAATACCGCAAGTTATAAAGGAATAGCGAAAAAGGTATTATTTTTCTTCCTATTTGTATTAGTAGGAGCAGGAGTTGGTGTTGGATTATTAAGCACAATATTTGCTGGGCAAGAAGAATTTGGTGCTCCTTATATTGCGATTTTAGCTATTGCAGTTATTGGTACATTTGTTTGTAGCATTATTGCTAGCTTTGTTCCTAAAGCTACCAAAGTAGCAGGTACTTTATATTGTTTATTTGAAGGTTTTTTAGTAGGGTCTATATCTTATATTTTTGGTTCTATTACTGAAGGAGCAGTACCGATAGCTTTAATTGGCACACTTTCTGTTTTCTTAGTTGTAACTGCTTTGTATGTGACTGGACTAGTTAAGGTAACAAATAAGTTTGTAAACTTTTTGATTATTCTTACAGTTAGTTTCATAGTTGGTAGTTTAGCAATGTGGATTTTTGTTTTAATTACGGGATTTACAATTGATTTAGGATTAGTAATTTTAATTGGAAGTCTTTCATTGCTTATTAGTATTATGTATTTGTTTGTTGATATAAAGAATATTCATATGGTTGTAGAAAATCAATTTCCGAAGGAATCAGAATGGTATGCAGCATTTGGTCTTACATTTACATTAGTTTGGATTTACATTGAGATTTTAAGACTTGCTTTTATCATTTTGAGTCGAGTTAAAAGAAAATAGCTATGAAGTTAATGATATTAAATGGACCTAATCTTAATTTTTTAGGAATTAGAGAAAAAGAAATTTATGGTAATAAAACTTATCAAGATTTAGAAAAGTATTTAAAAGAGTACGCTAAGTTAAAGAATATAGAGCTTTTTGTAAAACAAACTAACTATGAAGGTGAGTTAATTGATTATATCCAAAAAGGATATTTAGAACAGTATGATGGAATTATCATTAATCCAGGAGCTTTAACCCATTATTCATATAGTTTATATGATGCGATTTTATCGGTAAAACCTTTAAAGGTGATTGAAGTTCATTTAACTGATCCTAAAACAAGAGAAGATTTTAGAAGAAAAAGTGTTATTGAAGAAGTTTGTTTTAAAACAATATCTTGTTTAGGATTTGAATCTTATAAATTAGCAATTGATGAGTTTTTGTAAAACGTATTAAAAACAAATATAAAGTGTTTTCACTATTGAAAATGATTGAAAATATGATATAATATTATGTAAAGAAAAAATAACCATATAAGGAGGTATTTGAAAAATATGGCTGTAAAAGTTGCAATTAATGGATTTGGAAGAATTGGAAGACTTGCATTTAGATTAATGTATGGTGATCCAGATTTCAAAATTGTAGCTGTTAATGATTTAACAGATGCAAAACAATTAGCATACTTATTAAAGTATGACTCAACACAAGGACGTTACAAGGCGGATAAAATTAAGCATGAAGGTGATGAAATCATCATTGGTAAAGACAGAATTAAAGTTTTTGCAAAGATGGATCCTGCTGAATTACCTTGGAAAGAATTAGATGTTGACGTAGTAATGGAATGTACTGGTGTATTTACTAAAGAAGAAGGTGCAATGAAACACATCAATGCTGGAGCTAAAAAAGTTATCATTTCTGCTCCAGGAAAAGGACCAAATGTAAAAACTATCGTTTACAATGTAAACCATGATATTTTAGATGGTTCTGAAAAAGTTATTTCAGCAGCATCTTGTACTACAAACTGCTTAGCACCAATGGCTAAAATCCTTGAAGATAAATTTGGTATCGTTAAAGGATTTATGACTACTATTCATGCTTACACAGGTGATCAAGTTACTTTAGACGTTGCTCACAAAAAAGGTATTGCTAGTAGAAGAGGTAGAGCAGCTGCTCTTAACATCGTTCCAACAACTACAGGTGCTGCATCTGCAGTAGGTAAAGTTATCCCTGCATTACTTGGAAAATTAGATGGTATCGCAATGAGAGTTCCTACAGGAACTGGTTCAGCTGTTGACTTAGTTGTAGAACTAAAGAAAAAAGTTACAGTTGAAGAAGTAAATAAAGCAATGAAAAAAGCTGCGGATGAATCATTTGGTTACACTGAAGATCCAATTGTATCTAGTGATATTATTGGCGATCATCATGGTGGTATCTTAGATGCTGCATCTACATGCTTATTAGAAGTTGATGGCAAACAATTAGTTAAATTAATTTCTTGGTACGATAACGAAATGGGCTATACTGCTCAAATGGTTAGATTAGCAAAATATATTGCACACCAAAAATAACAAACAATAAATCAAGGTCCACTTGAATTAGTGGGCCTTTTTTTATATAATATATAAGTAAAAGAGGTCTATATGAAAGTAAATGAAGTACTAAAATTAAAAGCAACAGACTTAAATCATAATGGTTATGGTGTTGCAAGGCATAACAACTTAGTTGTTTTTGTTCCTTATCTGTTAAAAAATGAAGAAGCTAATGTAAAGATAATTAGTGTGAAAAAGAATTATAGCTTTGGGGTTATAGATAAAATTACTAAACCTTCTAAAGATAGAGTAGAACCAGTTTGTAAGCACTACTATGAGTGTGGGGGATGCTCTTTGTTACATTTAAATTATGAGGCGCAACTAAAACACAAACTTGATTCAGCCCAAAGAACACTTAAAAAACTAGGTAATATTGACTTGGAAATAAAAGATATTTATGGTAAAGATCAATATCACTATCGTAATAAAGTTCAAATGTTTTATAGTCAAGCTAAACAAATTTATTCAGGCTTTTATCAAGAGCAAAGTCATGATGTTTTTAAGTTGGAAGAATGCTTTCTTCAAACAAAAACTGCAAGTAAAATTAGTGTTACTTTAGATAAAATTTTAAATAAATATCAAGTTCCTATATATAATGAAAAAACTAAAGCTGGATTACTAAGAGCAATCTTAATTCGTAACAATCAAAAAGGTGAATATGTAGTTGTTTTAATTTCTAAAGAAGATAAAATAAACAATTTAGATAGAATTGTGAAGGAGCTTGTGAAAGAGCATCCAGAAATTATCCAAGTTCATTTAAATGTTAATAGTAAATCAACTAATGTTATTTTAGGATCAAAAACTAAAGAATTATATTTTAAGAAGAAGTTTATTGAAGAAATATTTGATTTAAAATTTGAGCTAAATTATAATTCATTTTTCCAAATTAACTATGATGTAATGCTAATTCTATATCAAGAAATAGTTGATAAAGTTAAAAATTTGAAAATCAAAAAAGCTATTGATGCTTACTGTGGAGTTGGAACAATAAGTTTACTTTTATCAAAATATGTAAGTGAAGTTATTGGAATAGAAGTTGTTTTTGAAGCAATTAAAAACGCTGATAACAATAAAAAAATAAACAATATTAAAAATGCTAAGTTTATTTTAGGTAAAACTGAAGAAAAATTACTATCAATAAATAATATTGATTTACTAGTAGTTGACCCGCCAAGAAAAGGCTTGGAAGATTCTTTAATTGATACAATCAAACAAAAAGAAATTAAGCATATTATTTATGTTTCTTGTAATGAAGCAACTTTAGCTAGAGATTTAGGATTATTAAAAGATGAGTATAATGTAAAAGAAATCAAAGCTTTTGATATGTTTCCAAATACAAATAGTTTAGAATGTTTAGCTTATTTAGAAAGAAAGCCTAAGGTTAAGTAAAACTATAAATATTATTAAAGAGATTGAAAATTAAGGCAAAATGTAGTATAATATATAAGATATTATTAGAGGAGGAATTATATAAATGAAAGTTTTAAAAGGAGCAGCTTTATTTGGCCAATCAGGTGGACCAACATCAGTTATTAACTCAAGTGCTGCCGGAGTTTTTTTAGAAGCATTGAATCAAGAAAACATTACTCATGTTTATGGAGCAGAGTATGGTATTAAAGGTATTTTAGATGATAGACTATTTGATATTTCCAAAGAAGATCGTGATGAATTAGAGTTATTAAAAAATACACCATCAAGTGCTTTAGGTACTGTTCGTTATAAACTTGCAGACTATAAAAAAGATGATACTGATTATAAGAGATTATTAGAAATCTTTAAAAAGTATAATATTCGTTATTTCTTTTATAATGGTGGTAATGATTCAATGGATACTTGCAATAAAATTAGTAAATATCTTCAAAAGGAAGGATATGCTTGCAGAGTTATGGGAGTACCAAAAACAATTGATAATGACTTAGAAGGTACTGATCATTGTCCTGGATTTGGTAGTGCAGCTAAATATGTAGCAACTACAATGATGGAACTTTATTTAGATACTCATGTTTATAACACACCATTGATTACTGTTGTAGAGATTATGGGTAGAAATGCTGGATGGCTAACTGTTGCAGCTGAACTTGCAACTTATAAAGGTTATGGACCAGATTTAATGTATTTACCAGAAACACCATTTGATTTAAATGAATTTACTAAAGAAGTAAAAGAAGTTGCTAAGAAAAAAGAAGGTAAAGTGTTAATTGCAGTTAGTGAAGGTATTAGAGATAAAGATGGAAAATATATTTCTGAATATGCATCTAGTGTAAGTCGTGATTCATTTGGTCATGCTCAATTAGGTGGACTTGCAGCTTTCCTTGCAAATCATTTAAATGCTCATACAGGTATAAAAGTAAGAGATATTGAATTTAGTTTAATGCAAAGATGTGCAGCTCATATTGCCAGTGAAACTGACATTTGGGAAGCATTTATGGCTGGCAAAAAAGCAGTAGAATATGCTTGTGAAGGCCATACAGATAAAATGATTACTTTTAAACGTAATGAAGGAAAAGAATATAGTATTTCTTATGAAATGTTAGATTTAGAGCATATTGCTAACGCCGAAAAGAAAGTTCCTTTAGAATGGATTAAGAAAGATCATACTGGCGTTACAAAAGAATTTATTGAGTATGCTTTACCTTTAATTCAAGGTGAACCAAAACTTAAAAAAGAAGATGGTCTACCACGTTTTGCAAAGTTAGAAAAAAAGTTAGTTAAATAATTTGTAAAAAGTAAAATGCCTTTAAGAAATAAAGGCATTTTTTTATTGTTTGTGGTATAATATAGATGTAGGAGAATTTAGATGAAGACGATTAAGAAACTCTTGAGAATGTTTTTAAATAAATGGGCTTTATTTGCTTTTATCATTTTTTTAGAGATAGTAGCATTAGTTTTGGCCTTTATCTATGCAGGACTAAGTGCCGGAACAACCGTAATTATTACATCTATTATTCATTTAGTGTTAGTTGCGATTTCTATTGTTTCGTTAGTAAGTAGAAAAGAATATCATTCTCGATACATTATTGCTTGGCTTGTTTTAGTAGCAGTTGTACCTGTTGCAGGATCTTTATTCTATTTATTTACTGCTAATACTTTGTCTCATAAAGCAAGACAAAAAAAATATAAAATCAATTCAGATAAAATTAAAAAAGTAACAGATGAAATAGCAGAAGAATATGATGTTGATCCTTACTTTAATAGTATTCAAAATTTAGTCAGGTCAAGAAGTCATCTACCAGCTTGGGATAAAACTGATACTAAAATTTACAATAGGGGCGAAGATATGTATGAAGATATTAAAGAAGCCCTACTTAGTGCTAAGGAATACATCTTTTTAGAATTTTTTATTGTTAGAAAAGGGAAGATGCAAACGGAAATTTTAGAAATTATTCAAGCTAAATTAAAAGAAGGTGTCAAAGTTTATTTTGTTTATGATAACTTTGGTGGCTCAAGAGACTTACCATTTAGATTTAAACAGAAAATAAGAAAAATGGGGGTCAAAACTAAAACATTTAATCGAATTTTCCCAACATTAAATCTTTCATTTAACTATCGTGATCACCGAAAGATTATTGTAGTGGATGGTAAAATAGCCTTTACCGGAGGAATTAATATTGGTGATGAATATATCAATAGAGAAATTAGATTTGGTTATTGGAAAGATGGAGGAATAAGGTTAAAAGGCAAGGGAGTTGCGAATTTTGTTTTGATCTTTTTAAATGTTTGGGAGTCACTTACGGGGGAACACTTAGATTCCAAAAAGTTTATTAAAAATGAAGAAGTAAGTGATTCTGAAGGATATGTTATTTCTTTCCAAGATGGACCGCTTAATTACAATCATATTATTCATGAAGTTTATCTAACGATGATTAATACAGCTGAAAAATATATTTATATTTCAACTCCATACTTAATCTTAGATGATGAAATTTTACTTGCTTTAAAAATAGCAGCTGCAAGGGGTATTGATGTTAGAATCATAACACCTAAAAAGCCTGATAAGAAATTTGTATTTATGGTTACTAAAGAAAACTATAAATCTTTAATAGAAGCTGGTGTTAGAATCTACGAATATACACCTGGCTTTATCCATACAAAAGCAGTAGTGTCTGATGATGATATAGGGACTATTGGAACATCTAATTTTGATTTTCGCAGTTTTTATTTGCATTATGAAGATATTAGTTTAATCTATAAAACAAAGAGTGTAAAAGATTTACGAAATGATTTTATTGAAACATTTGCAATTTCAGAGGAAATTGAAGCAAAAGATATAAAGAGAAACAATATTTTTAAAAGAGCTCTTTTAGTAGTTTTAAAGATATTGTCACCATTACTTTAAGGAGGATATTATGAAAGTAAGGAAAATTTTAATTGGTTTATTTAGTTTAATTTTTGTGTTTTTTGGGACTGTCATTATTAATGCTAGACCTGATGCAGTACCAGATGATGTAAGTTTCGCAGATGGTGCTTATTTCTTTGTAGAAGAGAATTTGGAAACAAATGAATTACCTTATGGTGTTATTCATAGAAGAGATTGGGCTTATAGCCATGAAAAAACAGCTGATGGAAGTGTTCCAGAAATTGATACTTATTTAACACAACAAGTAAATTCACTTGAGATTTCGAAAGATGCTAATGTAGCATTTGTACCTTGGGCTAGAGTTGATGATAACAAATGGACTCTTTCAAAGGTTAGAGTTTTAGCGGCTGATTTTGAAAGTAAATATCCCGAATACAAAGTAATTGGTGCAATTAATGGAGATGGTTTTGATATCAACTCTAAATTGCCTTTTCCAAAACAACCACAAGATATTACTGCAGGTTTGGGTAACTTCTTTAAATCTTCTTTAGGAGATGCCAGTGGTGTTATTGGATTTAGGCATAATGGTACAACCGACACTCTTGTTAATATTCCTAATACGGCAGAAAGAGTATTAACGTTAGAAATAATTGATAGCAGTGAAACAGTTTTAAAATCATTTGCAATTCAAAAATCTAATCAAACTCCAGGTGATGGGGAAATAGCATTGTTTTACGGTATGTATGAAAATACAACAGAAGCTAACCATGTTTATAATCCATGTGCTTATAACTTTGAAGGTTTAAAATCATGGGTTGTAAAATCTGCAGAAACAGCTTTACCTAATAGTGCTAATGACTTTTATGGTATTGGTACTATTGCAAGTAATGAAAATCAACTTGATTTACAAATTGGACAATTTGCAATTGCATCAAACAACGAAGAGTTAAATAGTCAATTAACATTAGATACTCGTATTCGTGTTCAATATCGTTTAGGTGGAGAATACGCTGATGTTGAAAATGCCATTGGTGTTTTTGGTTCTGTACTACTTAAAGATGGCGAAGCACCTTCAACTGGAAATCCAGATGTTCATCCTAGAACTATCATTGGTAAAAAAGCTGATGGAACAATTATGATGTTTGTCATTGATGGTCGCCAATTTGGTAAAGGATTTTACGGGTTATCTTATGCTGGATTATCAGCTTTATTAAAATACTATGATTGTGTTGATGGTTATAACTTAGATGGTGGTGGTTCTTCAACATTACTTATTAAAAAGGATGGAGATTTTCTAGTAACAAATTCACCTTCAGATGGTCAAGAAAGATCAGATGGAAACTGTATTTTGATAGTTGCTAAAGATCCGCAATTAAAATATCAAACTGAAAATCTTACTTCTGATTCAGTAACAATTAGAGCAGACGTATTAAATGATAACAATCATGATATTCAAGAGTTGTTTGTAGAAGTAAATAATCAAAAATATTATTATCCAGCTAATCAATCAACTGTTACTATTCCTAATTTAGAATCAAGTAGTTATTATTACTATAAATTTGGTTATAAAGATAGCGCAAATAATGAAGTAACTCTTTTAACTCAAGGATATTTTTACACTTTGAAACATATGTTTAAGATAAACGGCTTAAATATTAGAATGGGAGAAAGAGACTTTTTCGGAACGATACGTGAGTCATTTATTATGGAACTTGATTTTGAGAATATCGATAATATTATTGATAGCAACGGTATAAGAGGAAGGGTTAATGATCGATCGACCGATTTCTTGCTTGTTTGGAATACGGAAACTAATGTCTATGATTTTGCTGTTCCAAAAAGTGCTGTTGTTCCATCAATAGATACTGTAATTATATTTTTAACATTTGACTATGATGGGGCATTGGGTCCACTTCCTTCAAGAACTATCGTTTATCATAACCCTCAAAGTTTAGGTTTTAGAACATTAAACGATGCTCAAATAAAGACTGATAATGAAATTATAAAGATTTATAATTAAAATGTTCGTTTAAAAAGATTTGTGATATAATATAAAAGAAGGAGAATTATATGAAAAATATTAAAAGAATTATAAGTTTATTAATTGTTTTTAGTTTAGCTTTAGTAGCAGGTTTAGCAGCAATGCCAGCTAAAGAAGTTAGTGCTGTTGATACTGCTTATACTGATTCAGGTGATGCTAATAAAACTGGTAGATATAAGGTCAACGAAATAACAGAAATCAACTATTTACCATATGGTGTTGTTCATTATAAACACCAAGGAGAAAGTACATCTGATAGCATAGCTGTTGGATCTGACGTTGATGGTATATATGGACCAAGTACAGAGAAATTTGTTAGGGGACAATATTATGCGCAACAAGTTAACGTATTAGAGGTACCTTCAACACCAGGTGTTAAGTTAGTGCCTTGGATGAACTATACTGGTAATAAGTGGAATTTAACAACAGTAAGAAACTTTATTTACGATTTTGAAGCTAAAAATCCAGAATGGACAATTATAGGCGGAATTAACGGAGATGGTTTCGATATTAGTAAAAATCTACCATTCCCTGCTCAATCTAATGGTGTTACTATTAGTAATGGAGATTTCTTCAAATCAACGACTACTGGAAATGGAATAATGGGTTTTGTTAGAGATGGTAGACAAAATGAAAGTGCGCTTGCTTTTGTTGGAGCATCAGCTGCAAACAATTCATTAATTACTGTAGTTGATGTATATGATGCGAATGATAATATTATTTCACGTCATAGCATTCATAAACATAATAGTGCTCCTGAGGTAGGACAATCTAGTGTTTACTATGGTATCTTTACTAACTCGCCAGCTTCATATACTTTTTATCCAAAAGAAGTAGATGCAAATGCATATTTCTATGGTGTTGGTAGTGCTGAAATTTGGCTTCCTAATCATGAAAATAATGGAGACTTTTATGGTAAAGGTATAATTAGTACAACTGATAAAGGTAGTTTATCTACATTAGAGCGCAATCAATTCGCTATTTGTACAATGGATGCAGATTTGAAAGAAGCTTTAGCTGTAGGTGTAAAGGTAAGAGTTCAAAGAGTTTATAGTGGTTCTTATGCACATATTGATAATGCTATTAGCGTATTTGGTGGAAGAATCTTAAATAATGGAGTAACTGATGCCTTCCAAGCTGGAACTCGCCACCCACGTACTTTCCTAGGGGTAAAAGCTGATGGTACTATTTGCTTAATGGTAGCAGATGGTCGTAATGGTTTAATTGGTATGCATGGTGTTGATGGTCATGAAATGGCTGCAATGTTAAGAAGATATGGTTGTGTTCGTGGTTATAACTTAGATGGTGGTGGATCTTCAACTTTAATTATTAAAGATGAAAATGGAAATATTGTTGTTAAGAATAAGCCTTCAGATGGTTGGGAAAGAACAGATGGTAACTGTTTATTTGTAGCTGTTAGAAAACCTAAGGTTAATGTTACTGCTAAAGCAGAAACAAGAAAATTAACTTTACGAGTTAATATCCAAGAAAATTTAGATCATGATATTAATAAACTATATATTTCTTTAAACAATGAAAGAAAAGAAGTTGTTGATGGAGTAGTTACTTTTGATCGTTTACAACCAGGAACTGAATATGAATATCAATTATCTTATTCAGATTCTAATAATCTTAGCATGAATATGGATATCAAAGGTAAAGCACAAACAAACTACAATAAACCAGAACTCAAAGGTATAAAATGTGTTGAAGATGCTGATTCGTTTGATTTTACAATCAACTATCGTGATTCAAATAATATTTCTAATTTTGGAGTAGCGCCTATTATTGTAAATGGACATGAATATCTATTCGTTGATGGAGCTGTATCAATTCCAAAGAGTGAAGTAGGAGATGCTATTGAAACTTGTGTTGTTAAAATAGAGTATCTATTAAACGCAGTTGATGTTTATAAACAATCAGTTAATAATGCACATCTAGCATTTGCGCTTCCTATTGAAAATATGTATGCAGCAGTGGAGAATTTAATTAAGGATATATACTAACTATAATAGTTAGAATAGTAAAAGACCAAAATAATTTTGGTCTTTTTTTTATATTTTTTTGTGTTATAATTAATGCAAATTAAGGAGAATTGAAAATGCGAAACTTAAAAAGAATTGTTAGTTTATTTATATTATTAATTTTTGGTTTAATTTTAGGAGTAGTAACGTTGCCAGCTAGTAAAGTTCAAGCAGCTGATACTACTTATACTGATTCTGGTGATACTAATAAAGATGCTAGTTATAAAGTAAATGAAGAATCAGAAGTTAATCATTTACCATATGGTGTTATACACTATCGCCATCAAGGAGAAAGTACTTCTAAAGCTTTAATCGGAAAAGATGTTGATGGTGCTGGACCAGTTAATGCTTATGTAACATCTGGTGTATACTATGCTCAACAAATTAATGTTCTTGAGGTACCATCAACTCCAGGAGTTAAATTAATTCCTTGGATGAATTATACTGATAATAAATGGAATCGTACTACTATTAGAAATATGATTTACGACTTTGAAACTAAGAACCCAGATTGGTATGTAGTTGCTGCTATCAATGGAGATGGATTTGATATTTACAAATACTTACCTTTTCCAGAACAATCAAATGGTGTAACAATTGGTTTAGGAGAGTTTTATAAATCAAAAAGTAGTGGTCCAGGAGTGATGAGTTTTATTAGAGATGGTAGACAAAATGAAAGTACTCTTACTCATTTAACGGCATCACAAGCTAATAATTCATTAATTACAATAATTGATGTTTATGATGAAAATGATAATGCAATTTCACGTCATAGTATTGCTAAACATAATAGTGCGCCAGGTGCTGGTGAAACAAGTGTTTATTATGGAACTTTTTCTAATGATCCAGATTACTATACTTTTAATCCAAAAGAAGTAGACTCTGATGCTAGCTTTTATGGTGTTGCCAGTGCAGAAATTTGGCTTCCTAATGATACTGAAGGTGATTTTTACGGAAAAGGTATTATAAATACAACTGATAAGAGTAGTTTAGCTACTTTAGAAAGAGAGCAATTTGCTATTTCTACAAACGATACAGCATTACAAGCAGCTTTAGCCGTTGGTGTTAAGGTAAGAGTGCAAAGAGTTTATAGCGGTGCTTATGCTAACTTTGATAATGCTTTAAGTGTATTTGGTTCAAGGATTTTAAATAATGATGTTCCTGATGTCTATCAAACAGATATTCGTCACCCTCGTACTTTTATAGGTGTAAAACCAGATGATGGCACTATGTGTTTAATTGTAGCTGATGGCCGTGATGGATTAGATGGAAAACATGGTTTAAACGGCTATGAAATGGCAGCTGTTTTAAGAAGATATGGTTGTATTCGTGGTTATAATTTAGATGGTGGGGGATCTTCAACTTTAATTGTTAGAGAGCCAAATGGAAATATTGTTGTTAAGAATAAACCTTGTGATGGTGGTGAAAGAAGAGATTCAAACTGTTTGTTTGTAGCAGTTAGAAAACCTAAGATTAATGTTTCAGCAACAGCTGAAACAAGAAAACTTACTTTGCGTGTAAGCATACAAGATAATTACGATCATGATATCAATAAACTATATGTTTCTTTAAACAATGAAAGAAAGGAAGTTATTGATGGTGTAGTTAGTTTTGATCGTTTACAAGCAGGCACTGAATATGAATACCAATTATCATACACTGATTCTCATTTTAGTTCTACTGAGATTAGCTATAATATGGATATGAAAGGTTTGGTACAAACTAACTATATTAAACCAGAGCTTAAAGGTATTAAATGCACTGAAAGTAGCGATGCATTTAATTTTACTATTAGTTATCGTGATTCCGGCAATATTTCTAATTTTGGAGTAGCTCCAATTATCGTAAATGGACATGAATATCAGTTTTTAGATGGAGCTGTATCAATTCCAAAGGGTGAAGTTGGAGATGTTATTGAAACTTGTATAGTGGAACTAGAGTATCAAATAAATGCACTTAATGTTTATAAGCAAGCAATTAATAATGCTCATTTACCTTTTGCATTACCTTTAGAAAATTTATATGCAAATATAGAGAATTTAATTAAAGATATATACTAAGGAAAAAGACCTTTAAGGTCTTTTTTTTTGATAGATTTTATGTTATACTAAACACAAGTAAAGGAGAATTAAAATGAGGAATTTAAAAAGAATTATTGGTTTATCAACAGTATTTATTCTTGCTTTAGTATTAGGATTAGTTTTAATGCCAGTAAGAGAATTACAGGCTATTGATACTGCGTATACTGATTCAGGAGATCCTGGTAAAATTGGTACTTATAAAGTAAATGAAGTTAGGGAAATCACACATATGCCTTATGGATTACTACACTACAATCATGCTGGTGAAAGTACATCTACTAGTATGATAGGCAAAGACGTTGATGGTCTTGGTGGTAGTAATGAAACGGTAAAATCAGGAGTATATTATGCTCAAAATGTGAATGTTGTTGAGGTGCCCTCTACTCCAGGAATTAAGATTATTCCGTGGATGAATTATACAGGAAACCAATGGAACTTAACTACAGTTAGAGGGTTTATTCAAGACTTTGAGGCTAAAAATCCAGAGTGGCATGTAATGGCTGCTGTTAATGGTGATGGTTTTGATATTGGTAGAACATTAGCTTTTCCGGCTCAATCAAATGGTGCTACAATTAGTAATGGAAATTTCTTTAAGTCTAAGAGTAGTGGTTGGGGAGTTATGAGATTTATTAGAGATGGGAGACAAGATATTAGTACATTTGATTATCTTGATGCTTCTCAAGTTAATAGTTCATTAATCACTGTAGTTGATATATATGATGAAAATGATAATATTATTGCTAGACATAATATTCAAAAACATAATAAAGCTCCTGGTGCAGGAGAATCAAGTATTTATTATGGTGTATTTACTAATCAGCCAAATGCTTATACTTTTTATCCGCAAGAAATAAATTCTGATGCTTACTTTTATGGTGTAGCAAGTGCTGAAATTTGGCTTCCAAATGATACTTCTGGTGACTTTTATGGTAAAGGTATTATTAGTACAACTGATAAAAGTAGTTTATCTACTATGCAAAGAGAACAATTTGCTATTTGTACAATGAATGAAGATTTACATGCAGCTTTAGCAGTTGGTGTTAAGATAAGAGTTCAAAGAGTTTATAGTGGACAGTTTGCTTATGTTGATAATGCTTTAAGCTTATTTGGAGCTAGAGTTATGGAAAATGGCGAATCTTTAGGATTTGAGCCGGGACAACGTTTCCCACGTGCATTTATTGGTGTAAAACCAGATGGTACAAATTGTTTTATTGTTGTAGATGGACGTAATGCTTTTGAAGGAAGACATGGTCTAGATGGTTATGAAATGGGAGCAATTTTAAGAAGATATGGTTGTGTTCGTGGTTATAACTTAGATGGTGGTGGTTCAGTTACAATGATTCTTCGTGAGCCAGATGGTAGTCTAACATGTAAGAATAATCCTTCTGATGGTTGGGAACGAACTGATGGAAACTGTATTTTAATTGCAGTTAAAAGACCTCAAATTGAAATTTCATCTAAACCTGATGTTAGAAAACTAGATCTTCAATTCAATTTAGAGGATAATGCAGATCACGATATAAATAAACTATATGTTTCTTTAAACAATGAAAGAAAAGAAGTTATTGATGGTAAAGCTACATTTGAACGTCTTCAACCAGGAACTGAATATGAGTATTCTTTATCGTATGAAGATTCAAATGGTTTAAACTTAGGGCTAGAAGCAAAAGGGTTTGTTCAAACTGCTTATGTTAAACCAGAACTCAGGGGCATAAAATGCACTGAAAGTGCAGATTCATTTAGTTTTACAATCAATTATCGTGATACAAATAATATTTCAAATTATGGTAAAGCACCGATTAAAATTAATGGACATCAGTATCAGTTTACTGATGGTGCCTTAAGTGTTTTAAAGAGTGAAGTTGGTGATGTAATTGATAGTTGTGTAGTAGAGCTAGAGTATAAATTTACACCTTCAATTACTTACTCACGCATCTTAAATAATGCCCATTTACAATTTGCGTTAGTTGTTGAAAACATGTATGCAAATTTAGAGGATTTAATAAAAGAAATTTATTAATAAACGAAAGACCAAAAGCGACCTTTTGGTCTTTTTTTTAAGTTCTATTTGTGATATAATAAATTATATGAAAACAAAATCAGGAATTATTTTAATTAATAAAGAAAAAGGAATTTCATCTTTTCAAGAAATTCAAAGAGTAAGAAAAAAATTAAATATAAAGAAAATCGGTCATGCTGGTACTTTAGATCCATTAGCGACTGGTCTTTTAGTTGTCTTGATAAACTCAGCAACTAAACTTTCTGATTATTTACTTAACTTAGATAAAGAGTATTTAGTAGAAGTTATAGTTGGAATTGGTACTAATTCTTATGATTTGGATGGGGAAATAATCTCTGAAAAAGAGGTAAAAGAAGAGCTAAATATTGATGATATTTTAAATAGTTTTTTAGGTGAATATATGCAAGAAGCACCTATTTTTTCTGCTATCTCCCAAGATGGAGAAAAGCTTTATAAAAAAGCAAGACGCGGAGAAGATGTTGAATTACCTCAAAGATTAGTTGAAATTAAAAGTATTGAAAGAGTTGGAGATGTTATCTATCAAGATAATAAAGCTATTTTTTCTTTTCTAACAACTGTCTCTAAGGGAACTTATATTCGAAGTTTAGTTAATGATTTAGGTAAAAAGTTAAATTATCCTGCTACGGTTAGGAATTTATGTAGAACTAAAATTAGCGGTTTTGATCTAAAAGATGCTTATAAAGTAGAGGATTTAGATTGTGATAACTTAAGAATTATTTCTAATTTAGATGCTTTAAAAGATTATAAACAATATAATCTAGCAACTGATGAATATGATATAGTAAAACATGGTAGAAAAATTAATTTAAAATTAGAAGATGAAATAGTTGTTTTAAAATATAATAACCAGTTAGTTGGTATTTACGAAAAAGATAATGGCTTATATAAAGCAAGAAGGATTTGGGATAATGAAGGTAATTAAAATTAGTTTAGAAAGCAAAATTGAACTTGAAAAACCAATCGTTTTAGGTATGGGTCAATTTGATGGCCTACATTTTGCACATATGTATATTATAAATAAAGTTATTGATGATGCAAAAGCACTAAATGTTTCATCTGCTGTAGTTACTTTTGATCCACACCCTGATTATGTTTTAGGTAAAAGAAAAAAAGAAGGTTATTTAACTCCTTTAAAAGAAAAAAAAGATATTTTAGCTGATTTAGGTTTAGATTATCTAATCGTAATTAAGTTTTCTAAAGAAGTTGCTAGTTTAGATTATGAAAAATTTGAAGAGTTGTTTTTAGATAAACTAAATATCAAGAAAATAATTGTTGGTTTTGATTATCACTATGGCAAGTTTGCTTCTGGTAGCACAGAAACTTTGAAAAGAAAATACAATTTAGAAGTAATTGATGAAATTAAATATGAAGAAATTAAAGTTGGTTCTAATTTAATTAGACAATATTTAGAAGAAGGTAAGGTTGGTAAAGCTAACTATTTATTGGGAAGAAATTATTATATTATTGGGACAGTAAGTAAAGGAAGTCAGATAGGAACTACCTTAGGTTTTAAAACTGCTAATATTAGCCTTGATTCTTCATTTTATAGCCTTAAATTTGGTGTTTATGCTGTTATTGTTAGTTATGGTGGAAATAAGTATCAAGCAATTTGTAACGTGGGTCATAATCCAAGTTTTAATTATCAAGAAAAGGCAAGAGTAGAAGTGCATTTGTTTGATTTTGATAAAGTGATTTATGGTGAGCAAATTAAAGTAGAATTTATTGAATTCTTAAGAGATGAGAAAACTTACTCATCAAAAGAAGAATTATTGAAACAAATTAATGAAGATATTAAAAGAACTAAAGCCATTTTAGAAAGGAAGTAGATGATGATTGCAATTATTGGTGCGATGCAGGAAGAAATTGATTATTTGAAAAAGAAGATGAAAAATTCGTGGACTGAAGAGGTTTATCATTTTGAATTTCATTATGGAGATATTGGCAATAAAAAGGTTGTCTTAGTAAAAAGTGGTGTTGGTAAAACTAATGCTGGGCTTTTGATTGGAATTCTATTAAGTCAATGTGAAGTTGATTATATAATCAATTTAGGTGTTTGTGGTGGGGTATCAGGTAAGGTGAATTTATTTGATCTGGTCGTAGTTGATAAATACTTTTATGGCGATGTAGAATTACCGAAACATGAGTATTTTTATGGCCAAATGAGTAAAAGCCCAAGATATTTTGAATTAAATAACAAATTAAAGAAAACAATTAAAGATAATTTTCCTAAGGAAAACTATAAATTTGTAAGTTGTTATACTAGTGATACTTTTGTAGATAAAGATAATTATCCAAAAGTTAAAGCTATTATTGATCAGCATTTTAGTCACTATGATATTTCAATTTTTGATATGGAAAGTACCGCTTTTGCTCATGCAGCTTATTTATTAGATATTCCATTTGTAGCTATAAGGGCAATATCTGATTTGGTTCCGGAAACTAATTGGAAAGAGTACAATTTGAATTTAGAACAAGCAATAATTAATAGTAGCGAATTTGTTTATAAATTAGTTTTATCTTTATAAATATCTTTACAAAATTAATAAAATATGTTATAATATATTATCATTAGACTAGGTATAACGATACTCCAACGTTTTACTTGGTTTATTTGAGTTAATTAAATAAGGAGGTAAAAAATGTCTTGTATTTCAAAAGAAGAAAAAGCTAAATTAGTTAAAGAATTTGGTAAAGACGAAAATGATACTGGTTCTGTAGAAGTACAAATTGCGATTTTAACGGCTGAAATTAATCGTTTAAACGAACATTTCGCAATTCATCCAAAAGATCATCATTCTAATCGTGGCTTACTTAAAAAAGTTGGTCATAGAAGAAATCTTTTAGATTATTTGAAGAGAACAAACCTAAACAGTTACCGTGAAGTTTTAGTAAAACTAAATTTAAGAAAATAAAATTTGGGGTAATTAAATTTACCCTTTTTTAATGTAAAATAAGGAGAGAATATAAATATGAAAAAAACATTTGAATTTAAACAAGGAAGTAGAACGATTGTTGTTGAAACAGGTGAAATGGCTAAACAAGCAAATGGAGCTGTAGTTACACATTTTGGTGATACAACTGTTCTAACAGCGGTAGTTCATAATAGCGAAGGTTTTAATGCTGGATTTTTCCCATTAACTGTTGTTTATCAAGAAAAACTATATGCAGCTGGTAAAATACCTGGTGGATTTTTAAGAAGAGAAGGAAGAGCATCAGAAGTTGAAACATTAAATGCTCGTTTAATTGATCGTCCAATAAGACCTTTATTTCCTGAAGGATTTAAGGATGAAGTGCAAATTATTAATATCGTTTTAAGTAGTGAACCAGATAATTCACCTGCGATGACTGCAATGCTAGGATCATCTTTAGCATTAATGATTTCTGATATTCCATTTAATGGACCAATTGCTGGCGTTGAAGTTGGATTAGTTGATGGTAAATTTATTATCAATCCAACTGAAGAAGAACAGGCTAAATCTGAACTTGCTTTAAGTATTGCTGGTACTAAAGATGCTATTAATATGGTAGAAGCTAGTTCAAAAAACATTTCTGAAGATGTAATGCTTGAAGCTTTACTTTTTGGTCATGAAGAGATTAAAAGATTAGTTAAATTCCAAGAAGAAGTTGTTAAAGAAGTTGGATTAAAGAAAGCTGAAGTTTTCTTAGACTTAATTAGTGAAGAAACAGTAGCTAAAATTGAAAAATTTATTGGTAAGGAATTAAGAAAAGCTGTATCGATTGTAGAAAAGCAAGAAAGAGCAGCTAAAATTGATGAGTTAACTAAACAAACTGTAGATTACTTTGTATCATTAGCTGACACTTTAGAAGCTAAAGAAGAAGCTGAAAAAGTTGCTAAAGAAGCATGTGAAAATATTGTAGCAGGTGAGGTTAGAAGACTAATTACTCAAGAAAAGATTAGACCTGATGGTAGAAAAACTAATGAGATTAGACCTTTATCATCAAGAGTTCACGTTGTTGCAAGACCACATGGATCTGCTTTATTTACAAGAGGCCAAACTCAAGCTTTCACAACAGTTACATTAGGAAGTTTAGCTGAAAGCCAAATTATTGATGGTTTAACTAGTGAAGAATCTAAGAGGTTTATGCTTCAATATAACTTCCCTCAATTTAGCGTTGGTGAAACTGGTCGTTATGGTGGACCTGGAAGAAGAGAAATTGGTCATGGAGCTTTAGGAGAAAAAGCTTTAATGAACATCATTCCAGATGAAGATACTTTTCCTTATACTATTAGAGTTGTAAGTGAAATCTTTGAGTCAAATGGTTCATCATCACAAGCATCTATTTGTGCAGGAACAATGGCTTTAATGGATGCTGGTGTACCAATTAAAGCACCTGTTGCTGGTATCGCTATGGGATTAATTATGGATGGCAAAGACTATACAATTTTAACTGATATTCAAGGTATGGAAGATCATTTTGGTGATATGGACTTTAAAGTTGCAGGTACTAAAGATGGCATTACTGCTTTACAAATGGATATTAAAATTTCAGGTGTAACTACTGAAATTCTAAAAGAAGCTTTAGCACAAGCTAAAAAAGGCCGTTTAGAAATTTTAAAACATATGCTTGGAACTATTAGTGAGCCTCGTAAAGAGTTAAGCCCTTATGCACCTAAAGTTAAAATGATTAGAATTAATCCAGATAAGATTAAAGATGTTATTGGATCTGGTGGAAAAGTAATTAACGAAATTATTGAAAAAACTAATAATGTTAAGATTGATATCGAACAAGATGGTAGAGTATTTGTAATGCATCAAGAATATGAGTGGATTGATAAGGCAATTGAAATTATTGAAAATATCGTTCGCGAAGCTGAAGTAGGACAAATCTATGAAGGTACAGTAATTAGAATTGAAAGTTATGGTGCGTTTTTAAGACTATGGGAAGGCTGTGAAGGCTTACTTCATATTTCAAAAATTGCCCATGAAAAAGTTGCGAAAGTTGAAGATGTACTTGCAATTGGTGATCAAATAGCTGTTAAGGTTATTGGTATTGATGAAAAAGGTAGAATTGATTTATCTAGAAAAGATACTATTGAAAACCCTAATAAAGGCAAAGAAGAAGTTAAAAAAGATCGTCCACCACGTAGATTTCCCAAAAAAGACAAATAATTTAAATTAAAAACAACTCTAAAGTAATAGCTTTAGAGTTTTTTATTTTGGTGCTGGCTATGGGTACAAAAAAAGATTGCTTCAAAATCGGAATGATGATAAAATATAGGTGCATAAGGAGATTAAAATGTACTGTAGAAATTGTGGCTGTAAAGTTGCAATGAATGATCTTTGTTGCGAGGTTTGTGGAGAAGGAATTAAATCTAATTTAGAAATAATATCTAAAATAAATGAAAAAAATGATCAAATAGGTAAAATTGCACTTATATTTGCTTCTTTAGCTTTTCTTTTTCCTCTTGATTTTGTAATTAGAGGAAGTGTTTTAGACGAATTGTTTGGGATGTTTCAAAACTGTTCAATAATATTTTTAATAACTATTCTTTGTTCACTTGGACTAATTGTATTATCATTTAGTATAACTGCTTTAATATTACGAATAAAGTATAAGAATATTCGTTTTAGAAATCTTGTTCTTATTTTATCACTTTTTGGTATTAAAGAAGGTGCAATATTAACTTATGTATTTATTGTTTATATATTTTCATATTATATTCTTATTTAATAACTGAATTTAAATATTTGAAGATATATTTTTAGAAAAGGAGTGATATTATGAAATGTAAAAAATGTGGGAATGAAATGCAAGAAACAGATTTATTTTGTAGCAATTGTGGAGAACCTGTTGCTTCAGAAGTGAAAATTGTTTTAAGACAAGTAGATGAACCAAAGAAGAAAAACAAGACTGCATTTATTTGTGGAATTATAGGAATCGCTTTGCCAGTAGCTATTTACATAATTGTAGTATTTTTTGACTTACTTTTCTTTATGATAGATCGTGTTGGAATGGAAACTATTATGGATGTTGTGTTATTTGCAGCACCAGCTGTTTTAGTACTAGGAACTGTAGCAGTTAAAAAATCAAAGGAAGAGGGAGCTGTTTATGGCAAAGTAGCTTTAGGTTTTGGAATTGCTGCTATAGTTATAGGTGGAACTTACTCGATTGTTTTATTCTTTAATATAATTAAGTTATTATATGATTTGCGCGATGCGTATCGTAATCCTGGATATTTTATTAATTTATTTAAATTATTTTTTAAATAAATAATTTAGGTGAAAATTATGAATTGCAAAAAGTGTGGGACCGAAGTTAGAGAAGATGCACTGTTTTGCTTTAATTGTGGTGAAAAGATAGAAAAAGATGAAACCTTTAATATTGAAAATAAACCAGTTAATAAAAGTAAAACAGCATTAATTTGCGGAATTATTGGATCAATTTTACCATTAATTTTTCCGTTTATTTATTTAGTATTGCTTATTGGAGTTGCAATAAAAGTTGCAACTGAATCAGTAGTGGGATATGAGTTACCTTTTGTCATTGCTATTTCAGCAATTTACTTGCCAACTCCTTTAGCCTTAGGAATAGTTGCGATAACTAAATCTAAAGACCCAAATACAGCTGCAAAATCAGCTGCTAAAGTTTTTGGAGTTATAGCGATTTTACTATGGGGACTAAATCTTGTGATGGTAATTGCTTCTTTGTTTAGCAATTAATTTTCAAGAAGAAGGATGTAAATTATAGTAATATAAAGCAAAAGTTTTTATAAAGATTTGTTTCAATTAAAACATTATATTATTAATATTAAATTAACTATAAGTTTTATTTAAAAGATTTGCTATTTTAATCGGAGTATTAAGATTATAAATACTCTGTTCATAATAGAAATAAAAACATTTAATTACAGAAAAGGAGAGAAAATTATGAATTGTAAAAAATGTGATAGCCCTTTAGGTCCTAATGATTATTATTGTGGGATTTGTGGTGAGAAAGTTGAAAAGGAAAATATAGAAGTAGTAGATGAACCAGTAAAGCAAAACAACACTGCTTTAGTTTTGGGTATTGTAGGTTTAATTTTAGGATCAATGATTTTAGGAATTTTAGCTATTGTATTTTCTAAAAAGCCAAATGCTAGTAATGCGAAAACTGCTAAAACATTAGGCATTATTGTTATTGTTCGCTCTGTGCTTGGTTTTATCTATGGCTTCTTTATTTTATCTGGAATGATAGAAGAGATAAGTGCACAATTAGAAGCTGCTAACATTATTATTAATTATTTACTTGCTTTTTAAGAATAACAGTGATATACTATTAGAGGTAAAAATTCGGGTAATCGAGCAATTATTTTAATAATTGTTAGGAAAGTCCTTGCTAGCACAGCTGAGATGCTGTAGTGTTTGAGCCTAACAAAAACATAAGTTAGGGTGCTATTTAATAAATAGTAACGGCGATTAATTAACCTAAGTTTTAGAATATGGTTAAAATCATAAAGTGCGACAGTGACGAATTTATTAGAAATGATAAAGTGGAACGGGTAAACCCCTCAAGCTAGAAACCCAAATTTGGTAGGGGAACTTTAAATGATAATTCAATTCATTTAAGGCTAATTTATTAGAGATAAATGATTACCGCTTCTTAAATGAAGTACAGAACAAGGCTTATAGAATAATTACCTAAAAGTCCCTGTTACAGGGGACTTTGCTTTGGAGGAAAAATGTTTGAAAAATGTGAATATGTTACAAGTATTGTAAGTAGAAAGCATAGTCCAAACAATAATAATAGACCCGAAATTGTTTTTTTGGGAAGAAGTAACGTAGGTAAGTCGAGTTTAATTAACTTAATTACTAATAGAAAGATGCTTGCTAAGACATCGACTTTGCCTGGTAAAACTGTTACAATCAATTTTTATAATATTGATGATAGTTTTTACTTGGTAGATGTACCTGGTTATGGCTATGCTAGACGAAGCAAAGAAGACAAAGAAAGATTTGGAAAATATTTAGAAGATTATTTAACTGATAATCCCAATATTAAAGTTGCCTTTTTACTTGTTGATACTAAAGTAGGTCCAACTAATGATGATCTTTTGATGTTTGAATATTTACTTTATTTAGAGCTACCAATTATGGTTGTTGCAACAAAATCAGATAAAGTAAATCATAGCAGTCTAGAAAAAGCCAAAAAACAAATTAGAGAAAAATTAAACTTAACTGATGACAGTATTATTTATACATCATCATTTAAGAAAATTGGTCGCGCAGAAATTATTGATGTAATTCAAGATGAAATAGAAAAGGAGATTATATAATATGATCAGAATTCGAAAAGAAGATGACAAAAAAAGAAGATTTTTAGCTTATTGTATTTTTTTACTAATTTTATTAGTTCTTCTTGCCTTTGTTATATTTTATTTAATGCTATTCTCTGATATGTATGGGGGAAAAGGTTTGATTAATAAGCCGGGTGGTAGTAGTGGTAATTCAGGTGGAGTTGTAATTGGTGAAGCTAAAACTATTGATACAATTATTGATCTAAATGAATTAGATACATTAGAAGATAAGGCATTAGTTCCAGTTGGTTATAAAGACTTAAGCTTTAGTCATGGTAGAGAAATTGTAGAAAAAGCAGAATTTACAGTTGCTGTTTCTTGGAAAGAAAAAGATGATAATCATGGTATTACTAAAGAAGGCCGATTAAATATTATCAGTACTGCTATTATAGATGGGGCTGTCGAATATTCTAATTTAGTAAATGTTGAAATCATAGCGCCTGAAACAATTGTTTTAAATGGTGATCCTGTTATTGTTAAGTTTATTGTAACTTTAACTGAACCACCTGCAGAAGCTGATTATACGAGTATTGTTGGTAAAAACATTCGTATTCTGAATGCATATAATATTGACATTAATTAAAACTACTATTTAATAGTAGTTTTTTAATAGTTTAATCTTATTGACAATTGAATAAAAATATAGTATAATTTATAAGTATTAAAGTTAAGAGGGATACTATGAAATGGTCTTTACAACAGTTGAAGAAATTCAATAATGAAGTTCATGAGTTCTCCTATGAGCCAAATTTAAAAGCAAGAACTTTAGAGACTCATGATATTTTGGATATTAAGTCTTTGCATGTTGAGGGTACGCTTAAGGAAATTTCTTTTAATAGGTTCGAAATTCTTTTCACAATCAAAGGAAGAGGGAGCTGTTTATGGCAAAGTAGCTTTAGGTTTTGGAATTGCTGCTATAGTTATAGGTGGAACTTACTCGATTGTTTTATTCTTTAATATAATTAAGTTATTATATGATTTGCGCGATGCGTATCGTAATCCTGGATATTTTATTAATTTATTTAAATTATTTTTTAAATAAATAATTTAGGTGAAAATTATGAATTGCAAAAAGTGTGGGACCGAAGTTAGAGAAGATGCACTGTTTTGCTTTAATTGTGGTGAAAAGATAGAAAAAGATGAAACCTTTAATATTGAAAATAAACCAGTTAATAAAAGTAAAACAGCATTAATTTGCGGAATTATTGGATCAATTTTACCATTAATTTTTCCGTTTATTTATTTAGTATTGCTTATTGGAGTTGCAATAAAAGTTGCAACTGAATCAGTAGTGGGATATGAGTTACCTTTTGTCATTGCTATTTCAGCAATTTACTTGCCAACTCCTTTAGCCTTAGGAATAGTTGCGATAACTAAATCTAAAGACCCAAATACAGCTGCAAAATCAGCTGCTAAAGTTTTTGGAGTTATAGCGATTTTACTATGGGGACTAAATCTTGTGATGGTAATTGCTTCTTTGTTTAGCAATTAATTTTCAAGAAGAAGGATGTAAATTATAGTAATATAAAGCAAAAGTTTTTATAAAGATTTGTTTCAATTAAAACATTATATTATTAATATTAAATTAACTATAAGTTTTATTTAAAAGATTTGCTATTTTAATCGGAGTATTAAGATTATAAATACTCTGTTCATAATAGAAATAAAAACATTTAATTACAGAAAAGGAGAGAAAATTATGAATTGTAAAAAATGTGATAGCCCTTTAGGTCCTAATGATTATTATTGTGGGATTTGTGGTGAGAAAGTTGAAAAGGAAAATATAGAAGTAGTAGATGAACCAGTAAAGCAAAACAACACTGCTTTAGTTTTGGGTATTGTAGGTTTAATTTTAGGATCAATGATTTTAGGAATTTTAGCTATTGTATTTTCTAAAAAGCCAAATGCTAGTAATGCGAAAACTGCTAAAACATTAGGCATTATTGTTATTGTTCGCTCTGTGCTTGGTTTTATCTATGGCTTCTTTATTTTATCTGGAATGATAGAAGAGATAAGTGCACAATTAGAAGCTGCTAACATTATTATTAATTATTTACTTGCTTTTTAAGAATAACAGTGATATACTATTAGAGGTAAAAATTCGGGTAATCGAGCAATTATTTTAATAATTGTTAGGAAAGTCCTTGCTAGCACAGCTGAGATGCTGTAGTGTTTGAGCCTAACAAAAACATAAGTTAGGGTGCTATTTAATAAATAGTAACGGCGATTAATTAACCTAAGTTTTAGAATATGGTTAAAATCATAAAGTGCGACAGTGACGAATTTATTAGAAATGATAAAGTGGAACGGGTAAACCCCTCAAGCTAGAAACCCAAATTTGGTAGGGGAACTTTAAATGATAATTCAATTCATTTAAGGCTAATTTATTAGAGATAAATGATTACCGCTTCTTAAATGAAGTACAGAACAAGGCTTATAGAATAATTACCTAAAAGTCCCTGTTACAGGGGACTTTGCTTTGGAGGAAAAATGTTTGAAAAATGTGAATATGTTACAAGTATTGTAAGTAGAAAGCATAGTCCAAACAATAATAATAGACCCGAAATTGTTTTTTTGGGAAGAAGTAACGTAGGTAAGTCGAGTTTAATTAACTTAATTACTAATAGAAAGATGCTTGCTAAGACATCGACTTTGCCTGGTAAAACTGTTACAATCAATTTTTATAATATTGATGATAGTTTTTACTTGGTAGATGTACCTGGTTATGGCTATGCTAGACGAAGCAAAGAAGACAAAGAAAGATTTGGAAAATATTTAGAAGATTATTTAACTGATAATCCCAATATTAAAGTTGCCTTTTTACTTGTTGATACTAAAGTAGGTCCAACTAATGATGATCTTTTGATGTTTGAATATTTACTTTATTTAGAGCTACCAATTATGGTTGTTGCAACAAAATCAGATAAAGTAAATCATAGCAGTCTAGAAAAAGCCAAAAAACAAATTAGAGAAAAATTAAACTTAACTGATGACAGTATTATTTATACATCATCATTTAAGAAAATTGGTCGCGCAGAAATTATTGATGTAATTCAAGATGAAATAGAAAAGGAGATTATATAATATGATCAGAATTCGAAAAGAAGATGACAAAAAAAGAAGATTTTTAGCTTATTGTATTTTTTTACTAATTTTATTAGTTCTTCTTGCCTTTGTTATATTTTATTTAATGCTATTCTCTGATATGTATGGGGGAAAAGGTTTGATTAATAAGCCGGGTGGTAGTAGTGGTAATTCAGGTGGAGTTGTAATTGGTGAAGCTAAAACTATTGATACAATTATTGATCTAAATGAATTAGATACATTAGAAGATAAGGCATTAGTTCCAGTTGGTTATAAAGACTTAAGCTTTAGTCATGGTAGAGAAATTGTAGAAAAAGCAGAATTTACAGTTGCTGTTTCTTGGAAAGAAAAAGATGATAATCATGGTATTACTAAAGAAGGCCGATTAAATATTATCAGTACTGCTATTATAGATGGGGCTGTCGAATATTCTAATTTAGTAAATGTTGAAATCATAGCGCCTGAAACAATTGTTTTAAATGGTGATCCTGTTATTGTTAAGTTTATTGTAACTTTAACTGAACCACCTGCAGAAGCTGATTATACGAGTATTGTTGGTAAAAACATTCGTATTCTGAATGCATATAATATTGACATTAATTAAAACTACTATTTAATAGTAGTTTTTTAATAGTTTAATCTTATTGACAATTGAATAAAAATATAGTATAATTTATAAGTATTAAAGTTAAGAGGGATACTATGAAATGGTCTTTACAACAGTTGAAGAAATTCAATAATGAAGTTCATGAGTTCTCCTATGAGCCAAATTTAAAAGCAAGAACTTTAGAGACTCATGATATTTTGGATATTAAGTCTTTGCATGTTGAGGGTACGCTTAAGGAAATTTCTTTTAATAGGTTCGAAATTCTTTTCACAATCAAAGGAATTTTAGTCTTAGAAGATGCTGTTACCTTAGAAGAAATTGATTATCCAATTGATTTAGAATGTGAAGAAATTTGCGATACGCAAATGAATGCAGATGAAGATATTTACTTTATTGAGAAAAACACTTTAGATTTAGATGAACTCGTTTGGATTAATATTATTTTACATAAACCAATGCGAGTTAGTAATAGTGACTAATTAACTTTAAAATTAGAGATAGAGGTGAAAAAACATGGGAGCAATTGCTCAACAAAATCGAGTTTCAAAGACTAGAAAGCGTAAGCGCCGTAGCCATCATGCTTTAAAGAACCCAGCTCTTATTGCTTGTCCTGAATGTGGTGAAATGATGAGATCACATGTAGTGTGTCCTCATTGTGGATACTATGACAAAAAACAAGTAAAAGAAATCAAAGCTAAAAAAGCTGGCGCTGCAGATGGAGACGAAAAAGCTAAATAGGCTCTAGATCTAAAACTAAAAAAAGAACAAAAATGTTCTAAAAGAAGGAAAAGCACTCTTTAAATTGAGTGCTTTTTTCTTTTTCCACGTTGATAACTAAAAAATATTAACTTTTTTGAAAAAAGTTTTAAAAAATGCTTGACATTTATTATTAAGTTGTAGTACAATTCAAGTGGGTAGAAGTGGGGAAAAGTGGAGAAAGGAGAAAACTATGTTTATAGGTGAATATCATTTCAATTTAGATGACAAAAATAGAATATTTATACCAACTGAGTTTCGATCTTTATTGAAAGATAAGCTTATCATAAACAGAGGGATCGAACGCTGCCTTTTCGTGTACCCTAATGACGAATGGAATAAAGTTGTTAATAAATTAAACACTCTTTCATTTACAAAAAAAGTAAACCGTGAGTTTAGCAGGATGTTTATGTCAGGTGCATACTATAAAGAAATGGATAGTCAAGGAAGAGTTACTATCGATAAATTACTTGTAGAGTATGCTGGCTTAAGCAAAGAATGTGTAATTATCGGTGTTGGTGAAAGAATAGAAATTTGGGATAAAAAGGCCTGGTTAGAATATTATCAAGAACGTCAAGCTACACTTGATGAAATCAGTGAAAGGATTGATTTTGATGATTAGACAAAAACCAAGCACAATGATCAAAACAGAAATGATCCATATTTCAGTATTACTCAATGAAGTTATGACAGGCCTAACAGTTAAGGAAGATGGAATATACGTAGATTGTACGATGGGTGGAGCTGGCCATGCTAGCATCATTTTAGAAAAACTTACGAATGGTAAACTTTACTGTTTTGAACAAGATGATTATGCCATAAATGAAGGAAGAGATAGACTTGCTAAGATTAGTAATAACTTTACTATAATTCCTGATAACTTTGTAAATATTAAAGAACAACTAAATAGTTTAGGAGTTTATAAAGTTGATGGAATTTTATATGACTTAGGAGTTTCTTCATTTCAACTTGATGATAGAGATCGTGGATTTAGTTATCATGAAGAAGCTAGGCTTGATATGAGAATGAATCAAAATCAAGCTTTAACAGCTTATGATGTAGTAAATGAGTATCCAGTCGAAGAGTTAAGAAGAATTATCTTCGAATATGGAGAAGAAAAATATGCAACTAGTATTGCAAAGAAAATAGATTACTTTAGAAAAGTAAAACCAATTGAGACGACAACGGAATTAGTTAGAATTGTTACACAGGCAGTTCCAGCTCATTACCGAAGAAAAGCTACACACCCTGCACGTAAAACTTTTCAAGCAATTAGGATTGCTGTTAATGATGAGTTAAATGTGTTTGAGAGATCATTAAGGGATGCTTTAGATTTACTTGATACGAATGGGAGATGTTGCGTAATTACCTTCCACTCTTTGGAAGACCGCATCTGTAAAGAGGTCTTCAAAGAAGCTACAGAAGATAACATGCCAAAAGATCTTCCAGTCGAAGATTATAAGATTAAAAAAGAGTTTGCTTTAGTTAATAAAAAAGTAATAACTCCAAGTCCGGAAGAGCTAGAAACAAATATACGTTCACGCTCAGCAAAATTAAGAATCATTCAAAAACTATAGGAGGTACAAACAATGACAAACTTAAGACCTTTACCAAAACCGGTATTACCAAGATAATATTATTAGATTGATTATATAAATACATTAAAATTGTAAACATATAATTCCTTATTTTATACTTATTTTTTTGTAAATAGACAACTTTTGGATAAAAAGTTGTCTTTTACTTTGGAAATGTGGTATAATATGTTAGAGGTAAAAATATGAAGATTATTTATGGTGGCTCTTTTAATCCACCCACTATTGCTCATTATAAAATTGCAAAATATTTACTTAAAAAATATAAAGATTCAGAAATAATATTTATGCCAACTAGTTCACTTTATCATAAAGATGAATTAGCTTCAGATAAAGATCGTTTGAAGATGCTTGAGATTGTTGCTGAAGAATTGGGTGCAAGAGCATCAGTTTCTGATTTTGAAATGAAACAAGATGGTTATTATGGTACAACATATACACTTGCTCACTTTCCAGAGTCATACTTTTTACTTGGCGCTGATAACTTAGTTAATATAAATAAATGGATTAACTTCCCAAATATTGTTATTCAAAACAAATTTATCGTTATTCCACGTGGGGATATTGATATTATGGCGATTATCGAAAAAGATGATTTTATGAGTAAACACAAAGAAAACTTTACGATTTTAGAAGATGCACCTAAATTAAATGTTTCAAGTTCTGAATATCGTAAAACTAAAAATAAAAAAATATTGCTTACAAAGGTAAATCAATATATTAAAGAAAACAATTTGTACTAGGAGGAAAGATGTACAGTAAAGATTTCATTAAAGTTGCAGCTGCAAGTCCAAAAATTGTTTTAGGAAAACCATTAGAAAATGTTAAGGAAATGCTTAAGATCTTAAAGAAATTAGATCAAGATGTAGATGTTATTGTTTTTCCAGAACTTGCTATTACTGGCTATTCTTGTGGGGACTTGTTTTATAGTGATCAACTATATTTAGAAACACAAGAAGCAATTAAATATTTACTAAATAACAACCCCTTTAAAGGTGTTGTGCTTTTTGGTTCTTATGTTTTCCAAAATAGTGTTATTTACAATTGTAGCTTTGTTGTTCAAGATAATGAATTAATAGGTGTTGTACCAAAAGAATATCTACCACATTCTGAAGAGTTTGAAGAAACTAGATGGTTTGGTAAAAAGCTAGATGGAATTAGTTATTTAGAGTTTTTTAAAGATACTGATGAAAAAGATGACAATTTTTATAATCCTGTTCCTTTTGGTAAGATGCTGTTTAAGTTTTATAATAGCGATATTACTTTTGGCTGTGAGGTTTGTGGGGATATGTGGGCACCACAATCAGTTAGTGAAGAGTTATATTTAAAAGGTGCGGACATTGTTTTTAATTGTTCATCTTCACCGGCAAGAATTTATAAAACTAAGAAAAGAGAATTAATTATTAATAACTTAACTTATAAATATAGTGGAGCTTATGTTTATGCTTCAACTGGGGCTAGTGAAACATCTAGTAATGTTATTTTTGGTTCAGAGTTAATTATTTCTGAAACAGGTAAAACGTTAGTAATTGATGATAAGTTATCATTTGATTCAAAAATAATTGTTAGTGAGATTGATATAGCAGCACTACGATATAAAAGAAGAAAGAGTTCATATTACAAACAAGCTTATATGAAAGCTAATAATGAATTATCTTCTGATCTTTCTCTTCATGAAGATTTAGTGAAGAACGCAGATAAATGCAAGCTTACAAGAGAATTTGATAAGAATCCATTTGTACCTAAAGATGATTTATATTTAGATCAAATCATTAGTATTCAAACAGCAGCAGTTTATAAAAGATTTATGCATGTTGGTGCTAAAAAGCTAGTATTAGGTGTTAGTGGTGGACGAGATTCTACCTTAGCATTATTATCATTAGTTAAAATGTGTGATACTTATAATTTATCACGAAATACAATAATTGGTGTTACAATGCCAACAAGCAATACTAAAGAGGCAAGTTATAATTTAGCACTTACTTTAATGAAAAAGTTAGGTGTTGAAGTATTAGACTTAAATATTGAAAAAGAAGTAAATCGTCAAAGAGATTTAATTAATCATCAAAAGCTTGATACAACTTATGAGAACATTCAAGCTAGATATCGTACATTTACTTTAATGAATATTGCCAATAAAGTAGGTGGAATTGTAATTGGTACTAGTAACTTAAGTGAGATTGCATTAGGCTTTACTACATTTAATGGTGATAACTCTTCAATGTATGCAATTAACTCTGGTATTCCTAAAACGGTAGTAAGAAAATTATTAGAACATTACATAGGAATTTTAAAAGAAGTAAAAGAGGAAATCAAAGGAGTTTTAAAGGCACCAATTAGCCCCGAACTTTTACCTGGAAAACAAAATACTGAAGAGATTTTAGGATCTTATGAAATCAATGATTTTATTTTATATCATAAACTAGTTAATGGAGCAACTGATGAGAAATTAATATCGTTATTAGGTTATGTTCATAAACTTTCAAAAGAAGAAGCGGAAGAATATGTAACTAACTTTAATCGAAGATTAATTTCTAGCCAATATAAACGTTATAATATGGCTGAAGGTGTTAAAGTCTTTGATGTTTCATTAAGTTTAGAATATTTTAAATTACCTGGTGATATGAATAAATAAAATGAAAATAATTGAAAACAACTGAAAACAATTGAAAATCACGAAAATGATTGCCTTTGCAATCGTTTTTTGTTATAATAAATTCGTAATGGTTATGGAAATAACCAAAATCAATTTTTTCGTAAAGGAGGAAAAAATGAAAAAATTTATTACATTTCTTGTGCTAGTTTTAGGACTAGGACTATTAGTAGGTTGTAGTTGTGAAAAAGATCCAACAGAAGAAGAAAAAATTAAAATCGTTATGATTACTGACGTTGGAACAATTAACGACAAATCTTTCAACCAAGGAACTTGGGAAGGAGTTAAGGCATTTGGTGAAGCACACTCTGATAAAGTTGAATATCAATATTATCAGCCTGCTGATCAAGCAACAGCTGCGTATGTGTCAGCTATTGAGTTGAACATTGAGGAAGGTGCGAATGTAATTGTTACACCTGGATTTTATTTCAGTGATGCTATCGGTGAGATGGCAGTAAAATATCCAAAAGTATCATTTATCTTTATTGATGGTGTACCTACAAATGAAGGTGCGGCAATGGATATTCCTGCAAATGTATGCTCAATTCTATTCAAAGAAGAAGAAGCTGGATTTACAGCAGGCTATGCAGCTGTAAAAGATGGTTTTACTAATTTAGGATTTTTAGGTGGAGCTCCTGTTCCTGCTGTCGTTAAGTTTGGAATTGGTTATATTGCTGGTGCATATCATGCAGCAAAAGAAATGGGAGTAGCAATTACTTTCCCAGCAAACCGTTATGAATATCTAAACAGTTTTGCTCCAGATCCACAATGGACTACAAAAGCCGCTAGTTGGTATGATGCTGGTACAGAAATTATCTTTGCTTGTGCTGGTGGTGCAGGAAATTCTGTTTTCGTTGCAGCTGAAGGTAAAGAAGGTAAATGGGTTATTGGTGTTGACGTAGACCAAGAAGCTCAAAGTGCAAAAGTAATTTCATCATCAATGAAATTATTAGCAGAAGCTGTAGAACAAGAACTAAAAGCACTAGTTATCGATAAAAAATTCAATGGTGGAAAAGAACTAAACAAAGGTGTTCACCAAGACGCTGTTGGACTTCCAACTGCTGCAGGTTCTTGGAGATGGAGAACATTTACTGTTGCTCAATATGAAGAATTATTAACTCTTATGAAAGCAGATGGTTTTGCAGCACCAACTACTAAAGTTGAATTAGCAGCTTATTTAAAAGATAAGTGCGGAAACCCTGCTGGAGTTGAAGCATTAATAGACGTTACACAACCAGACTCTGAATAATTAGGAAGGTAGAAAAAAGAGGGATGGAAACATCCCTCTTGTTTTAAAAAAAGGAGAATCGAATGCAAGAAAAGAGACTTTTAGCTTTGAAAAATAAAAGTGAATATGCAGTGGAGATGTTGAATATAACTAAAACTTTTGGTAGCTTGTATGCTAATGACGATGTTACTTTAAGGGTAAAAAAAGGTGAAATACATGCAGTTTTAGGTGAAAATGGAGCTGGTAAATCAACTTTGATGTCAGTTTTATTTGGTCTTTACCAAGCTGATAGTGGAATCATTAAAATAAATGGTGAAGAAGTTGAAATTAATAATCCAAATGATGCCAATTATCATAATATTGGTATGGTTCACCAACACTTTAAACTAGTTGATGTATTTACTGTTTTAGAAAACATTATTTTAGGAAAAGAAACTAGAAAAGGTCTTTTTTTAGATTTAAAGGAATGTCGTAAAAAAGTTTTAGAGTTATCAGAAAAGTATGGTTTAGAAGTTGATTTAGATGCTTACGTTAAGGATTTAACTGTTTCCCAACAACAAAAAGTTGAAATTTTAAAGATGTTGTATCGTGATGCAGATATTTTAATTTTTGATGAGCCAACTGCTGTTTTAACGCCTCAAGAAATAGAGTCTTTAATGAAAACAATGAAAAACTTTTCTGAAGAAGGTAAAACGATTATTTTAATTACTCATAAGTTAAATGAAATTAAAGCAGTAGCAGATCGTTGTACAATTTTAAGAAGAGGTAAATACATTACTACTATAGATGTTTCTACCACTTCAGTAAGTAAAATGGCAGAGTTAATGGTAGGTAGAGTAGTTGATTTTTCTGTTGATAAAGACGAAGCTGAACCAGAAGATGTAGTGCTATCTGTTAGAAATTTAAGTAAAAAATTAAAAGATCAAGATAAATTAATCTTAAACAATGTTAGTTTTGATCTTAAAGCTGGTGAAATTGTTTGTCTTGCTGGTATTGATGGCAATGGTCAAAGTGAATTAGTTAATGTAATTACAGGACTAGATATTGATTTTACTGGAGAGATAATTTTTAATGGCGAAGATATCTCTAAAGCAACTGTGAGAAAAAGAATTGATAATGGAATGAGTCATATACCTGAAGATAGACAAAAGTTTGGTTTAGTTTTGAACTACACTATAGCAGAAAATATGATTACTAACCAGTATTATAAGCCAAGATTTTCTAAAAATGGGATTTTAAAAAATCAAGAAATACTAGAATATACTAATAGTTTAATTAATGAATATGATATTAGAACTGGTGAAGGTGCCAAAACTTTTGCAAGAAGTTTGTCAGGTGGTAACCAGCAAAAGGCAATTTTTGCCCGTGAGACTTCAAAACCTCACAATTTATTAATTGCCAGTCAACCAACAAGAGGACTAGATGTTGGTGCAATTGAGTTTGTACATAAAACTATTGTATCTGAAAGGGATAAAGGAAAGGCGATTTTTGTTGTTTCTTTTGAACTTGATGAAGTTACAGATCTTGCAGACCGCATTTTAGTAATTTATGAAGGAGCGATTGTTGGAGAACTTAATCCAAAGAAAACAAATCATGCTGAACTAGGATTATATATGTTAGGAACTAAACAAAGTGCTCCAAAAGTAAAAGCAGGTGATCATAATGAGTACTACAGTTAAAACTTTATTCATAATTCTTATGTCATTGTATCTTTTAGGACTATTTACAATTAGTTTAAAATTTATTTTAGAAAAATATTATCCTAAATTAAAAAATGATAAGGAAAAACCTGAAAATCAAGTATTATTTAAAGATGAAGATTCAAAAGAAATTCTGAAAGAAGAAAAAGTTGAACTGAAAGAAGAAAAACAAAATGAAAAGTTTGACTTTAAAGAATTCATAAGTAAAGTTCGTAAATCCCCAACATACAAATCATTTAAGGTAGCGGTAATTTCGATATTAATTGGTATTTTATTAGGATTTTTGATTATGGTAATTACTAAACCATCTTCTTCTTTAGAAGGACTAAGAAGATTGTTTGTAGGTGGGATGAGAAGTAAAAGAAGTATTGGTGATGTATTAGCTGATGCAGTACCAATCATGTTAACAGGTCTTGCTTTTGCTTTTGCAAGTAAAACTGGTTTATTTAATATTGGTGCTTCAGGGCAATTTATTGTTGGTGCGGTTTTTGCATTATACGCAGCTAGATTACTTACTTTACCACCTGTTATACACTGGATGGTATGTGTGTTAGCGGGAGTTTTAGCTGGTGCAATTTGGGGAGCAATTCCTGGATTCCTCAAAGCTTTCTTTAATGTAAGTGAGGTTATTGGGACGATTATGATGAACTATATTGGAATTTATCTTGTATCAATAATGGCAATTTATCCTCCAGTATTTGACACACTATATAATCGTATAGCTATTAATCATCCAACTGCTTGGACACCAATTTTAGGTTTAAATAAAATCTTTGGCGGTTCTAAGATAGATATTGGGATTTTTGTTGCTATTTTAGTAGCAATTTTGATTTTCTTTATTTTAAAGAAAACAACATTAGGTTATCAGTTAAAAGCTGTTGGTTATTCTTCAACTGCTTCAAAAGCCGCTGGAATAAATTATAAAAAGAATATAATTATTTCAATGGCTATTGCAGGTGGTCTTGCAGGCTTAGGTGGCGTATTTGCTTATCTAGCAAAGAGCCCTCTATTTTTATCGGGTATGAGCCACGTTCCTCCTCAAGGATTTGAAGGAATGAGTGTAGCCTTACTTGCCAATAGTCATCCTGTAGGAATAATCTTTACTAGTGTTTTTATTAGTTATTTGAAAAATAGTGCAGAGACTTTACAAATTGTAGGTTATAACCGAGAAATCGCAAGTGTAATTATTGCCTCAATCATCTTTATGGCTGCCTTATCTAAAATTATTTCAATTGTTTTAGATAAAGGAATCTTAAAAAATCTTTTTAAGAAAAAAGTAAAAGAAGAAGCACAAGTGGAGGTGAATGATCATGTCTAATTTCTATAATTTTATGGGATTATTCTTGATGAGTTTTATTCCACTTATGGTTGTTGCAATTGGTGCAATGATGAGTGAAAAAGGAGGAGTTACTAATATTGCTTTAGAGGGTATTATGATACTTGGTGCTTTTTGTGGGGTATTAGTAGTTAAGTTTTTGGGTAGAGCAATTGACCTAAGTGCTGAAAGTTCGATGTTGACGATTCAAGGCGTTTACTTAATCGGTTTACTTGTAGCTGCTGCAGCAGGTATTGTCATAGCACTTCTTCATGCTTTTGCCTCAATTAACCTAGCTGCTAATCAAATCATTAGTGCAACTGCAATAAATACATTAGCTCCTGCTTTAGTAGTGTTCTTAACTATGACATTAGCATTAGGTCAAACAAGAGGTTCTGATGAGATTGAAGTACCATATGCCTTATTTAGGATTAAAGAAATGGGATTCTTATCAAAAATACCGTTTTTGGGAGATCTGTTCTTTAAAAATGTTAACTTAAGTACACTAATTGGTGTTATAATTTTAATTACTAGTTATGTAATTTTATATAAAACTCGTTTAGGTTTAAGAATTAGAGCTTGTGGTGAACATCCAGAAGCTGCAGATTCAGTTGGTATTAATGTTTATAAAACAAGATATTTTGGAACATTAGCTAGTGGTGCTTTAGCCGGTGTTGGCGGATATATGTTAATTACTAACATATACACAGTATATAATGGTAGCGTTGCTGGTTATGGATTCTTAGCGATGGCAGTTATGATTTTCGGTAACTGGAAACCATTTAAGATTGCTATAGCTGCTGCATTTTTCTCGTTTTTAACTGTTCTTGCAAGCGGAATAGCTTATATTCCTTTCTTAGAAAACTTAGGCTTTTCAAACGAGGTATTAAAGATGTTACCATTTATCGCTACATTAGTAGTATTAATCTTCTTTTCTAAAACTAACCAAGGCCCTAAGGCTAATGGAATTCCTTATCAAAAGGGTGGAAAATAATTGACTTATTTAGAAAAATAAGTTATACTATTTCTAAGTTAAAAGCTAGGAAAAGAAGGAGTAAATAGGCAAGTTACTTTTAAAGAGAGTAATCATTTTGGTGGAAGATTACAAGTAATCCTATTGAAGTAGTCTTGGAGCTGAACTAGTGAAATAGTAGTAACTAGTTTCGTTAAGTAAGCGTTAATTACTAATGAAGGTGCATAGCTGTATACTATGAATTAAGGTGGTACCGCGAATAATTCGTCCTTAAAATTTAATTTTAAGGACTTTTTATATGGAGGAATGAGATGAAAGAGTTAGATTTAAAATACGATTTTAAAAGAGTTGAAAAGGGAAAATATGAAAAATGGGTAAAAGAAGGTTATTTTACAGCTGGTGATACGAGTAAAAAGCCATATTCAATTGTTTTACCACCACCTAATGTAACTGGTGAGTTACATTTAGGACATGTTTTTGATAGTACACTTCCTGATATTATTATTAGACGTAAAAGAATGCAAGGATATGATTGCTTATGGCTTCCTGGAATGGACCATGCTGGGATTGCAACTCAAGCAAAAGTTGAAGCTATGTTAAGAGAAAAAGGCATTTCTAAATATGATTTAGGTCGTGAAAAGTTTTTAGAAGAATGTTGGAAATGGAAAGAGTTATATTCAGGTAAAATTAGCCATAGTTGGTCGATGCTAGGTTTATCTTTGGATTATACAAGAGAAAGATTTACTTTAGATGAAGGATTAAACCGTGCTGTTAATTATGTTTTTACAAAAATGTATCAAGAAGGTTTAATCTATCAAGGCGAGAGAATTATCAACTGGGATATTGCTAGCAAAACTGCTTTATCAAATATCGAAGTAATTTATGAAGAGGAAGAAGCAAGTTTATATTATTACGAATATCGTTTAGTAGATGGAAGTGGTTCTTTAGTTATTGCTACAACAAGACCAGAAACAATGTTTGCTGACCAAGCATTAATGATTAATCCTAAAGACAAAAGATATTTGAAATATGTTGGGAAAGAAGTTTATATTCCATTAACTAATATCAAGATTCCAATCATCACTGATGATTATGTAGATATTAAATTTGGTACTGGTGTTGTAAAGGTAACTCCTGCTCATGACCCTAATGATTTTGAAGTAGGAAGAAGACATAATTTAGCTCAACCTTTATGTATGAATGAAGATGGAACGATGAATGCTTTAGCTGGCAAATATGATGGTATGGAACGTTTTGCTTGTCGTAAGCAAGTTTTAGAAGATCTTAAAAAAGAAGGATATTTTAGAAAAATCGAAAAGATAACACATGCCATTGGTCATAGTGAAAGAACTGGGGTTATTGTTGAACCTAGATTATCAAAACAATGGTTTGTAAAGATGGACAAGTTAGCTTCTGATGTTTTAGAAATGCAAAATAACCCAGATGAAAAAGTAAACTTTCATCCTAAACGTTTTGAACGTACTTTTAAACAGTGGCTAGAAAATATTCAAGATTGGTGTATTAGTAGACAATTGTGGTGGGGACATCAAATTCCTGTTTGGTATAAGGGTGAAGAGATTTATGTAGGAACAGAAGCTCCTAAAGGGAAAGGTTGGACAAGAGATCCAGATGTTTTAGATACATGGTTTTCAAGTGCACTTTGGCCGTTTAGTACGATGGGATGGCCGGAAATAACTCCAGATTTAAAACGTTATTTCCCGACTGATGTTTTAGTAACTGGCTATGATATTATTTTCTTTTGGGTAGCTAGAATGGTGTTTCAATCAAAACATTTCTTAAATACTAGACCATTTAAAGGAGTTTTAATTCATGGTATAGTTAGAGATGAAATAGGTAGAAAAATGAGTAAATCTTTAGGCAATGGTATTGTACCTGAAGAGATGATTGATAAATATGGAGTAGATAGTTTAAGGTATTTTATCACTACTACAGTTTCTCTAGGAGAAGACTTAAGGTTTTCTCAAGAAAAAGTAGAAGCTGCTTGGAACTATATCAATAAGATTTGGAATATTGCGCGTTATATCAAGATTCAATTTGATAATGCATCTTATAATGGTGAAGAAATAGATAAAAAACATTTAAGCTTACTTGACAAATGGTTCATTACTCGTTTACATAAAGTAATAAGAGAAGTAGACCCTCATTTTGAAAAATATAATTTTGGTGAAGCAGCTAGAGCAATTTATCGCTTTATTTGGGATGATTTTGCATCTTGGTACTTAGAGATGACTAAAGTTGTCTTTACAGAATCTACAAGCAAAGAAAAGAGAATTAATACTTGTGCTGTCTTAAACTATGGTTTAAAGACAATTTTGAAATTATTACATCCATTTATGCCTTTCTTTACAGAAGAAATCTATCAAAAATATTATTCTCAAAGTATTGTAATTAGTAATTGGCCAGAAGTAGACAAGAACTTAAGATTCAATATAGGGGATAAAATGAATATAATTTTTGATATTATTACTAATGTTAGAAATATTAGGGCTGAATACAAAATTGTTAATTCTAAAAAAATTGATTTAGAATTTGAAACAAAAGATCAATCAATTAAAAAAACAATTGAAGAAAATTTAGAATATTTAAAGAGATTTTGTAATTATGATAACTATCAATTTTTAGATAAAATTGATTTGAAAGATAAAGCTGTTAGAGTTTTGAAGGGCCTAACAATGGCACTTCCTTTAAAAGATTTAATTAATTTTGAAGAGGAAAAAGAAAAACTTAATTTAGAAAAAGCTAGGTTAGAAAGCGAAATTAGTAGATGTGAAAAGATGCTTGAAAATCCTAACTTTGTATCTAAAGCACCAGCTAGCAAAGTTGAAGAAGAAAGGAATAAGTTAGAATCATATCGTAAACAATTAGGTGATGTTTTAGATTTGATTAAGAGTTTTAGTTAAGATGTTTGATAATGTAATTGAACTAATAAACTATATTGAAAACTTAAAAAAAATACAAAAGAAAACTAATTTAGATCATATGCAATCACTATGTGATTTCTTTTCCAATCCTGAAGATAAATTAAAGATTATTCATGTAGCTGGAACTAATGGTAAAGGTTCAGTTTCTAGCTATTTAGAAAATATTCTTTTAGAAAATGGGTATAATGTTGGGAAGTTTACATCACCTTATGTTATTGTTTTTAATGAAAGAATTACCTATAATGGTGTAAATATTTCGGATGCTGATTTATTAAACTATGGTAATTACATTATTAGTAAATTTGAAGAGATGGAAACAAAAGGTATATATAGACCATCATTTTTTGAATTTATGACCATTCTTACTTTTCTTTATTTTAGTAAGCAAAAAAATATTGATTATGCTATTATTGAAGTGGGAATTGGTGGCTTATTAGATGTAACTAACGTCATTAAAAACCCTGTTCTTACAATTACAACTAGCATTTCTTTAGATCACCAAAATGTTTTAGGGGATACAATTGAAGAAATTGCCATTCAAAAGTTAGGTATTTTAAAAGAAAAAGTTCCTCATATAGCATTATTGCAAGAAGAACTTGAATGTATATTTATTGAAGAAACCAAAAAGAAAAATGTTTCTTTGTATTTTGTAGCAAAAGACGATATTAAAAATTTGAAGTTGAGCTTAGAAGCAACAGAATTTAAATTTTTTGATAAACATTATAAAGTAAGACTTTTAGGTGAGCATCAAGCGTTCAATGCAGCACTAGCAATTTTAGGATCTAAAGTCTTGGAGGACAAAAAACTAATTTTTTTAGACTATGATAAAGTATGTAGAGGTCTTGAAAAAACTTATTGGCCTGGAAGGCTAGAAATAATTTCTAAAGACCCACTTATGTTAGTAGATGGTGCTCATAATATTGGTGGTATAGAAAGCTTAGTTAACTTTCTTAAAACAGTAAAAGATGATAAAAAAGTAATTGTTTATTTTGCAGTTAGCTCTAATAAAGCAAAGGATCAAATGATTTTAAAACTTGATGAAGTAGCAGATGAAATTGTCTTTTCTGAGTTTCATTACAAAAGAAGTGATAAAGCTATTAATCTAATTGACTATTCTCATATAAAAAATAAGCGAATCGCAAGTGAAGATGAAATTGAATTAAAAATAATTAATAATTCAGATCCAAATAGTTTGATTATATTTACTGGAAGTTTATATTATGTATCAGAAGTGATTAAAAAATTAAAAGCATAATTTGCTTTTAATTTTTATAATATAATTAAGGGTGATGAAAATCAAAGGAAATATTATGCTTAGGGAAATCCCAAGAGAAGAAAGACCGAGAGAAAGACTAATTAAAAATGGTCCGCAATCATTAGCTACATATGAATTATTAGCTATTGTTTTACGAACTGGTTATAAGAAAAATAGCGTTTTAGATGTTTCTAAGAATCTACTTAGTAGATTTAGTGATTTAAATGAATTAAGTGAATCAACGATTCAAGAATTAAAAACTGTTCCGGGTATTGGTGAGGCAAAAGCGGTAGAACTTTTAGCTGCTATTGAACTTGGTAAAAGAATTAATATTCCAAAAAGGTCTCAAACTTCTCTTACTAATCCAAACAATGTTTATAATTTTGTAAAGGAAAAACTTCAAAATTTGAACCAAGAGTATTTAATAGCTCTTTATTTAAATTCTAAAAGTGAATTAATTCAGATGCGAACTATATCGGTAGGGGCTGTTAACTTGACAGTTTTTGATATTAAAAATATTCTAAAATGGGGACTAAAGTATTCATCAACGGCAATTATTTTAGTTCATAACCATCCATCTGGTGATCCAACACCATCAAGACAAGATATTAATGCAACTAAGGATATTATAAAAGCTGCTGCTACAGTTGATTTATCGGTAGTAGATCATTTGATTGTTGGGAAGGGGAGTTATTATAGTTTTTTAGAGAAAGGAATGATGAGGAGTTTATGAAAAAGATAACTGAAGTTATAGTAGAAGGAAATATTTATTCTGCTTATTTAAAACGAAGTAAAAGAAGTAAAACTGCACTTAAAGTTACTGATAATTTGGAAATTATAATTAGTTCTCCTAAAAATTTAAGCGAAAATGAATTCAAAAAGATACTAAAAAATACTAGTTTATGGATTGAATCAGAGGTTATCAAGAAAAAGAAGTTTTATGAAGAAAGGAAAGTAAAGGAGTTTCAAGATGGTAGAGTTATTTGGTTAAATGGTAAATGCTATGATTTGGTTCCAAACAACAAACAAATAGCTAATCATTTAATTAAAGATAATATTATATATATTTCAAAGAACTTTTCTTATAAAAAAGTATATGATGAAGTTTTAAAAAAGATTGAGATAATATTTACTAAATATAAAAGACTCCTAGATTTTGTTCCTAATGACACTATTTTAAATTTTAAATACTATAAAAGTAGATGGGGAGTTTGTTATTTTAAGAAAAAAGAAGTTATTTTAAATGAATTAATGGCGATTCTTCCTGATCATTTAATAGAATATATTGTTGTTCATGAGCTAGTTCATTTTAAATATCAAAGTCACGGGCGTTATTTTCATGATTTTTTAGAAAAAATAATTCCTAATCATATGTTAAGGCAGAAGGAATTAAATTTTTTCACTAATATTTTATATAAAAAAGAGTAATTTTTATTTTCTTTCAATAATATACTTATTGAAGGAGAGAAGATTATGATTATGAATATTAAAATCAAAGAAACAAACGAAGAACCAAGTTTAAAGCAAATGTATTATGCTTATTATGCAAAGAAGGCTAGAGTACGTTTAGGTCTAACATTAGAGCAGGCATCAAAATTAGTATGCAGTTTGAGTTATATGAGTAAATTTGAAAATATGCTTGTAACTCCACCTGCTAAGTTTTTAAAACAAATTGAAAGAATTTATGGAATTGAATTTAAGAAAGTAGATTGGCTAAGAATTGAAACTATTTTAAATTCTTTATTAATTCATTTTTTAAAGGGTGATATTGAGCCAATTAAAGAAGCTAGTGATGCTTTTGATGAATTAGATTTTTCAGCTACAGGGACAATAGTAAAGGGTTATTATTTATTAATGATTAAAGACTATGATGGTTTAAGAAAAATATTTATTGAAATGAAAGATATTGTGAATAATATTTCTCGTAAAGAACAAATATTACTGACAATTCTAAAAATTGGTATGGACTTATCAAAACATCAAACAGGTAATTTAAATCTTTTATTTACCGAGCTTGATAATGCGAAGATTACTGATAATTATACTTTATGGATAATTAATTATTATAAAGCTATTTATGCTTTTCATTTAGGTGATATACCAATGTTTCTTCATAGTTTTGATACTTTAAGAAAGAGAAATTATTTGTATAATCCAATTGATAAAATGATGATTTTAGAAATGCTTTATGTAAGGATTATTGTAAATGAGATGGGATTAGCAGAAAAAGCTAGTGCTTGGGAAGAAAATGTTAATGCATTTTCTGAAGTCATTCAAGATGATTTATTTTATTATAAAACTTTAATAGATTTAAGAAATCTTTATCGTTATGGTATTGCTGATGCAATCTTGAAAAAAGATAAACAAAGAGAGCCTCGTTTCATGGCACTTATTGGAATTTGTGCTTATGTAAATAGAGTAGATAAAGTTTGTGAGTTATTTTTAAATCTTACAGAGAACTTAAGTGTTAAAGAAGAAGATGAAGTTCACGAAGTATTTATTAATTATTTAAGATTAAAACTTAGTGGTGCAAGTAGTGATGAATTGCTTGATGAACTTAAATATAAGATTTTTCCTTATACTACTAATCATCGTTATTCTTTATATGACCGTTTTTATAATTATGAGTTTGCAACAATCCTTGAAAGCCAAGCTAAATATAAAGCATCATACTTTAGGTTAAAAGAATTACATTTTGATGGTTTGTTTTAAATAAAAAATCATTTAAAATAAAAGGGCTAATTGCCCTTTTTCTTGATAAAAAGCTTGTTTTGAGGTATAATAATATAGGTGAAAAATATGTCTTATTTAGAGTATTTAAATACTTATCTTAAATCAGAATTAATTGAAGAAATGGAAGAAGATGCTAAGATTAATAAAGTTCCAATTATTAGTAAAGATAGTCTTAGTTTTTTATTTATGCTTATAGATCTTAAAAAGCCAAAAAGGATTTTGGAAATTGGAACAGCTATTGGTTATTGTGCTATAAACTTAGCAAGTTTTGATTGTGATTTAATTATAGATAGTATTGAAAGAGATGAAGCACTTTACAATAAAGCAAAAGTTAATGTTAGTAAAGCAAAATTAGAAAAAAGAATTAATTTATATTTAGCTGATGCACTTACTATAGATAATAATGAACTTAAATCTTATGATTTGATCTTTATTGATGGCGCAAAAGCTCAATATGAAAAGTTCTTTAATAAATTTAAGAGCTTGTTGAAAGAGGGAGGGATTATTGTAAGTGATAATCTTCTTTTTCACAATCTCCTATTTGAAGAAAATGTAAGTAAGAATGTTAAGGGATTAACTGATAAAATTAAGAAATATAATCTTTTCTTAAAAGAAAATGAAGAGTTTAAAACTTACTTTTTTCAAGTTGGAGATGGAATTGGAGTGAGTATAAGAAAATGAGTAAATTAATTACAGATTATACTATGGCTAAAGATTTAAAACTAGATGTTTCTGGTTTTATTATTAATTTTAAGCCTTATTCTTTATTTCCTAAATATCGTTTTTCTCTTGAAGAAGTTAAGGTAATTATTCCTAAAATTAGAAAAGAAAATAAATTGGTTTTCTTAAATATTGATGCTTTAATAAGAGAAAAAGATTTAGAAAATTTAAAAGAACTTCTTAAAATAATTATTACTTTAGACTTTGATTATTTAATTTTTCATGATTTTGCTATTTATAACTATTTTAAGGAAAATGGTTTAGAAAATAAGCTAATCTATGATGGTAAAACAATGGTTACTTCTAAAAATGAGTTAGAGTTTTTTAAAAAGCAAAACTTAAGTGTTTTTGTAAGTAGAGAATTAAAAAAAGATGAGTTAGCAGTTATTAGCAAATTAGATAATGCTCTTCTAGAGGTGTTTGGGTTTGAACGAATTTTTTATTCTAAAAGGCCTATTTTATCCTTATTTAAAGAGTTTAAAAATATTGATGAAAAACTGACTAATAAAGTTTATAAGTTAAAAGAAAAAGATGATCTTTATTTAGCTTATGAAGAAGATGGAGAGTATTTTGTTTATTTAGAAAAAATAAAATATTTATATAATGAGTTAAAAGATCTTAAAAATAATTTTAAATATTTGAAAATCAGTCAAGCTTTTATTGAAGATATAACTTATGTTATTGATAAATATAATGACTTACTTAATGATAAGAATCTAGAAAAAAACAGCTTATTTTTAGAAAAGTATGTAAATGAGGTAACGCTATGAAAAAAGTAGAGTTATTGATACCTGCTGGTGATTTGGAAAGACTAAAGTATGCTGTTATGTATGGCGCTGATGCTGTTTATTTTGGGGGAATGAGTTTTAGTTTAAGAGCTAAAGCTTCAAATTTTAGTCTAGAAGATATTGAAGAAGGAGTAAAGTTTGCTCATAAACATAAAGTTAAAGTTTATGTAACTTTAAATATCGTTCCTCATAATGGAGATTTTGAAGGTTTAAAAGAATATTTAAAAGCTTTAAGTAAAATTGGTATAGATGGTTTAATAATTACTAGTTTTGCTTATTTAGATTTAGTAAATAAATATGCGAAGAATGTGGAAAAGCATATTAGTACTCAAAGCTCGGTAATAAATAGTGATGCAATTAAGTTTTATGAAAACTTAGGCGTTGATCGTATTGTTTTAGGTCGTGAGCTTAATTTAGATGAGATAAAAGCAATTAAAGAGAAGACAAATGTAAAGATTGAAGTTTTTATCCATGGTGGAATGTGTGCAGGTTTAAGCGGTAGGTGTATTTTGAGTAATTATATGGCTGACCGCGATGCTAATCGTGGCGGATGTGCTCATTCTTGTAGATGGAATTATTTATTAAAGTTAGAATCTGGAAAAACAGAAAACTTTACAATGGGGTCTAAAGACTTAAGTGCTTTAAGTTTAATACCAAAAATGATTGATATTGGTATTGATTCATTAAAAATTGAAGGAAGGATGAAATCTGTTTATTATATTGCATCAATTACGAGAATCTATCGCGCTTTAATTGATGAATATTTGGAAACAGGTAAAATTGCTGACTTTAAGATTTACGAGGAAGAATTAAAGAGTGTTGAAAGTAGAGAAACAGCTACGGGCTTTTTAGAAGGGGATATTAGGCCTGAAGAGCAATATTTTGATCCTAAGTTAGAAAATGCACCTAAGAATTTTTTAGGTAAAGTTTTAGATTTTGATTCTAAAACTAATATAGTAACCTTAGAACAAAGAAATAATTTTAAAATAGGTGATGAAGTTGAGTTTATTTCACCACATAAAAAAGCTATAAGTTTTGTAATTGAAGAGATGGAAAATGCAAGTGGTGAGAAAATTGAAGTTGCACCACACCCACTAGAAATTATTACTTTTAAAGTTCCTTTTAAGTTAGAAGAAGGAACTTTAATGAGAAAAAAATAATGCTGGTAAAAAGTTAATAAATTTGATATAATAGAAACAATATATATAGGAGGCTTTAATGAAACATAAATTAACAGAACAAGGTTTAGAAAACTTTAAAAATGAATTAGATAATTTGAAAAATATAGAAAGGCCTAGAATTATTCAAGCTATCGCTGATGCTAGAGCTCAAGGAGATTTATCAGAAAATGCAGATTATGATGTTGCAAGAAATGAACAATCTCGTGTTGAGGCTAGAATTGTAGAGTTAGAAGAAATAGTGAAGAATGCAGTTATTATTGATTCTTCAAATGCAGACAATTTAGGTAAACAAATTACAATTAGAATTTATAAAAATGCTAAACAAATGAAAGATTTAGAATTTACTTTTACTTTAGTGAGCAGTAATTTAGAATCATCAATGGAACCAGGTGCTATGAAAGTTTCTGCTGAAGCGCCAATTGGTAAAGCTGTTTTAGGTGCTAGAATTGGTGATGAAAAATTTGTAAAGACTGAAGCAAATTCTGAACAAAAAATAAAAATAATAAATATAAAATAGGAGGATTAAAGATGAAAAAGTACACGCCAAAATTAGATCCAGGATTTCGCCCAATTGGGGTTGAATTAGATGATTATGTAGCGAGAGCCAAAAAGGCTGGAAAACACGAAATTACTATTTGTGTTGAAAGAAATGATGGTTATAATTATATTTATAAAGTACCTGCTTTTAAAGATAATACAGGCCATGATGAAGAAACAATTTTACTATTAGAAAGAGTTGTAAAGACATTACTTTGGTTAAGTGGTGGATACAAAGTTATTATTAATGGATCAAAAGTTTTAGCTGAGGAACTAGCAAAACAATATTCATATGGTGGTAAAAGAGATTTTGATACTCATTTTATGGAAAGAGTTTACGAACAAAAGTTTGAAGTTCGTTATGAAAGATGCAAACGCAAGCTTGTAGAGCATAAAGAAGTTATTGAAGTTCAAGGTGATTTATCTGGTCATCGTATTGGTTTTGATGCAGGTGGATCTGATCGTAAAGTTTCAGCTGTTATTGATGGTAAAACTGTGTTTGCAACTGAAACAGTGTGGAATCCAAAAACTAATTCTAATCCTCAGTATCACTATGATGGTATCGTTGACTCATTTAATCAAGCTAAAAAACACTTAAATGGAAGAGTAGATGCAGTTGGTATTTCAAGTGCTGGTATTTATATTAATAAAAAAGCAATGGTAGCATCACTTTTCATTCAAGTTGGTGAAGAAGACTTTAAAAAGCATGTGAAAGATATTTATATTAGAGCCGTTAAAGATACTTTTGGTGATATTCCATTTACAGTAGCTAACGATGGTGACGTAGCTGCACTTGCAGGTGCTCGTGGTCTAAAAGATAATGGTGTTTTAGGAATTGCTATGGGAACTAGTGAAGCTGTAGGTTATGTAGACTTAAATGGTAACTTAAGAGGATATTTATCAGAGTTAGCATTTGTTCCGGTTGACTTAAATCCTAAAGCTATGGTTGATGAGTGGAGTGGAGACTATGGCTGTGGTGTTAAATATTTTTCTCAAGATGGTGTTATTAAATTAGCCGAAGACAATGGTTTTAAATTTGAAAAAGGTTTGACACCAGCACAAAAACTTAAAGTTATTCAAAAATTAAATGATGAAGGAGATGAGTTTGCAGCACAAATCTTCACTGATATTGGTATTTATTTAGCTTATACGCTAGCTTACTATGCGAAGTTCTATGAGATTAAACACGTATTATTAATGGGAAGAGTTGTAAGTGGTAAAGGTGGCGAACAAATTACAAATACTTGCAATAAAGTATTTAAAGAAGAATATCCACATCTTGCTCATATTACTGTTGCATTACCAGATGAAGCTACAAGAAGAGTAGGTCAATCAGAAACTGCTGCAAGTATGCCTAGTACTAAATAATGAGTGTTTATATTCCAAAAAACTATAAAAGTAAGCTTTCTTTAATTGAAACGCAAAAAGCAATTAAAGATGCTAAAGATATTTTTGAAAGAAAACTAGCTGAAAATTTAAACCTTTTAAGAGTTTCTGCTCCATTGTTTGTTTATCCTGAAACAGGATTAAATGATAATTTAAGTGGTGTAGAACGCCCAGTAAGTTTTGAAATGAAATCAAATGGTAGAAAAGTAGAGATTGTTCAATCACTTGCGAAATGGAAAAGAGTTGCCTTAAAAAAATATAATATTCCTTTAGATCATGGGCTTTATACAGATATGAATGCGATTAGAAAAGATGAAGACTTAGATAACTTGCATTCTATTTACGTTGACCAATGGGACTGGGAAAAGGCTATTTCTAAAGATAAAAGAACTAAAGAATATTTAAAAGAGACTGTTGAGCTAATTATTAAAGCTTTAAAAGAAACTTATCAAGTTTTAAACAAGAAATATGGTTTAGTAAATAAATCTTTAGAAGCTGATTTATGCTTTATTTCTAGTAATGAACTATATAATAAGTATCCAAATCTTAGTCCAAAGGAAAGAGAAAATTCTATTTGTAAGGAAAAGAAATTGGTCTTTTTATCGCAAATTGGTAAAACTTTAGATAATGGAGAAACTCATGATTTAAGAGCTCCTGATTATGATGACTGGGACTTAAATGGTGATATTCTTATTTGGAGTGATGAACTTAATATGGCAATTGAATTATCTTCAATGGGAATTAGAGTTGATGAAGAAAGTCTTTTAAAGCAGTTAAAAAAGAGTAAAGCTATGGAAAGATTAGAACTTCCTTATCACCAAGCTGTTTTAAAGAAAGAACTTCCATATTGTATTGGTGGAGGTATTGGTCAATCTCGTCTTTGCTTGATTTTACTTAATAAAATTCATATTGGCGAAGTTCAAGCATCGCTTTGGGATGATGAAGATTTAAAAATTTTAGAAAAAAATAAAATTAATATCTTATAATAAAAAGCCATTAATGGCTTTTTATTTTTACTTTTTAAGTAAAATATGGTAAAATATTGCAAGAGGTAAAAAGATGGGTAAAGTTTATAAGTATCTACCAATGGCATATTACAAAACAATCTACGATATTGATTATGAAAAATATTATCAATATGGTAAAAGATATATATTGTTTGATTTAGATAATACTTTAGCAACCTATGACCAAGCAATATGTTCTGATGAAGTTTTAATGCTTATAGAAAAGGTTAGATCTTTAGGTTATAAAATTTTAATTATTTCTAATAATACTAAGGAAAGAGTAGATAAGTTTATTGAACCAATTAAATGTTTATCAGTCCCAAGAGCTTTGAAACCATTAAAGAAAGGTTTTAAAAAGGCATTAAAACTGCTTGAAATTACTGATGTTAGTGAGGTAATGTTAGTTGGTGATCAAATTATGACTGATGTTTATGGTGCACGCAAATTAGAAATTGATACAATTTTAGTCAAACCGCTTAAAAAAGCAAATGAAAATTGGTATACTAAATTCAATCGTGCCCGTGAGCAAAGATTATGTAAAAAAATGGAAAAGAAATATCCCCATGTTTATGAAGAATTGAAAGAGTTGATAAATTGATTAAAATAGACAAAATTAAAGAAAAACTTAAAAAAAGACTAAATGAAGATGACGATGATCGCTATTTACATTCTTTAAGAACAGTTGAGATGGCTGAAAGAATAGTTCTTAAAAATAAAATCGATATTGATTTAGAGAAAGTTAAATTAACTGCTTTAATTCATGATTATTGCAAGAATGTAAGTAAAGATGAGTTTTTAAAAATAATTAAAAAGTACAATCTTGATTTAGATTTTTATAAAAAGACTAACTTTAAGATTTGGCATGCATTACTAGCTCCTTATATTATTGAAGCAGAGCTAGGTATTAACGATGAAGAGATTTTAAATGCAGTTAAATATCATACAACAGGATATAAAGAAATGAGTGATTTAGATTTTATTATCTACTTGGCAGATCTAACTGAAGATGAAAGACCTTATCCCGAAGCAAGTTTATTGAGAGCACTTGCTTATCAAGATTATAAAAAAGCTGCTGTACTTACTTGTTATTACCAAATGCAAGTATTAGAAAAGATGAAATTAGAAATTCACCCATATACGTTAGGAATGTATAATAGTTATAAATATTTACTTAAGGAGGATAATTTGGAAAATTTAGTAAAAGTAAAAGACATTTTAGAAGGAATTAAATTACAAAATATTAAAATATATGATGTTAGAGGGTCAACACCTTTATATGATTATGCGATAGTAGCTACTGCATCATCTTCAAGACAAATGCAAGCTGTACCGCTTCATTTAAAGAAGGAAGCAAGTTTTGGAATTCGTGGTGTTGAAGGACCTGGTGATTCTTCTTGGGTATTGATTGATTTAAACTCAATTATCGTTCATGTTTTTTCGAAAGATCAAAGAGAATTATATGCTTTGGATCAAATTTGGGAAGATTTACCAAAATCACTTGAAAAAGAGGTGAAGTAATGAAGTGTACTATTGGTGTTGATATTGGTGGGACTGATATTAAACTAGGGAAATTCTACGGCGATGAGTTAGTAAAAGAAAATAGAATTAGTACTAATAGAACTGAAAAAGGAAAATATATTTTAGAGGATGTTTTTAAAGCTGTAGATGAACTATTAGAAAATGACGAACTAGAAGGTATTGGCTTAGGGATTCCGGGGCCAGTTGTAGATGGTCATATTTTAGGTTGCGAAAATCTTGGTTGGGGACGTTTTGATATTACTTCAATAATTAAAGATAAATATCCAAAAACTAAAATTAAAGTATTAAATGATGCAAATGCAGCCACTATTGGTGAATGGGCTTATGGTGGTGGAAAAAAATACTCTAGCTTTGTTTTGGTAACTTTAGGTACTGGTGTTGGTGGTGGAGTTATGGTTGGAAATCACTTAGTTGAAGGTGTATCTGGCTCTGCTGGTGAAATTGGGCATTTAAAGGTTAATATTGGAAACATAAGAAAATGTGCTTGTGGCTTATTTGACTGCTTAGAACAATATGCATCAGCTACAGGTGTAGTTATTACAGCTAATGAACTACGTATAGGAAGAAATACGAAGATAAATGATTATAGTGATGAAGAGATAACTTCTAAGTTAGTTTTTGATCTTGCAAAAGATGGAGATGAAGTTGCTTTAGAAGTTGTAGATGAGATGATCCATAAACTTGCTTTAGGTTTATCGATTGTTGCTAGCGTTATTAACCCAGAAGCTTTTGTAATTGGTGGTGGAGTTAGTAAGGCAGGACAATTTTTGATTGATAAATTGGAAAAGAAATTCTATAGTTATGCTTTCTATACAATTGAAAATACAGATTTTAAATTAGCTGAACTAGGTAATAGAGCTGGTATTTATGGTGCAAGTTATGCTGTTAGACATCAAGAGGTATAAAATTGGAAATTAAGACATTAACTGAATATGGCGTCTATAATTGGGATAACAAGGCCTATTTAATTATAAACAAAAACGAAAGTATTTTAATTGAGCCCGTTATTCCTTATGAAGATGTGAAAGATGAAAATTTAAAGGCTGTCTTAATAACTCATTGTCACTATGATCACATATCCTTTTTAGATACTTATCTAAATAAAGGTTTAAAGTTTATTATGAGTGAAACAACTTTTAAATATTTAAAAGACCCAGCAATCAATGCTTCAAGAGGGAATTTAGAAGAAGAAATAGTGATGGATTTAAGTGGTGAAGATTTGCTTTTAATTGATAAAGATTTAGAGTTTTCTCTAATTGGCTTAAAAATTGAAGCAATTTTAACTCCTGGTCATACTAAAGACTCGACATCTTACTTAATTGAGAAGAACTTGTTTTCTGGTGATTTTTTGTTTAAAAGATCAATAGGTCGAATGGATCTTGCTTCTGGTTCTGAAAGCGATATGAGGAAAAGCATAAATAAAATTGTAACTTATGATATTGAAACTATTTATCCTGGTCATGGAAGAGATACAAGTTTAGATTATGAATTAAGAAACAATTCATTTATCAAAAGGTTTTTGAATGATTAAGGGTTTATTACTTCAAAAGCAGGATTTAAAATATAAAGATTTCACAATCAAACTATTAAATGATAATAGTGTTGAAGTTATTGGGGTAAGAGCAAAAGATATTAGGGATATTGCGAAGAAGGTAAATTTGTCTATTTTAGATGAAAAGACTAATATTTATGAAATGAGACTAATTAAAGTTTTAGTGATAGCTAATTCTAAAAAAACATTTCAAGAAAAGCTTGAATTATTAAACAAATTTATCAAGCAAAAAGAAATAACTAATTGGGCAATAACTGATAGTTTAGCAAGTGCTTTAAAAGATTTTAAGAAAAATTTAAGTGAAGGATTGAAATACATAAAAGAGTTACTTGAAAATAATGATCCATTTGTTGTTAGGTTGGGGATAGTTTTTCTAAAATGTTATTATTGCAATGACAAATATTATAAAGAAGCAGTAGAATTAATTATGAATGTTAATATAGAACACTACTATGTGAAAATGGCTAAAGCTTGGGCTTTGTGTGAATTTTATATTTATAACAAAGAAACTAAAAACTATTTTAAAGATTTAGACCAAGAAACCTATAAAATGACTAAACAAAAAATAAAAGATTCGTATAGAATCTTTAAAGAAGATAAAGAAATACCTATTTAAATATAGGTATTTTTTGTAAACGATTTTTATTTTAAATAATTAGCACTTAATGCTTGACATTGCTAATTTTTGTGGTATAATATAAATAGTAATAAAAAGGAGGAGGAAATGCTTGAAGGAAGATTAAGAGAAGTATTGAAGGCGATTGTGGAAGAATATGTAAGAACTAATGAACCAGTTGGATCAGTTTCTTTAATTAACAATGAAAAATATGATCTTGACGTTTCTAGTGCTACAATTCGTAATGATATGGCATTATTAGAAAATATGGGTTTAATCATGAAGACTCATACTTCAAGTGGTCGTGTTCCATCTGAGGCCGGATATCGTGAATATGTAAGTAATTTACTTGAAGATGAACAAAATTTAAGATTGGATTCATTTCCTTTATTAGATGAGATTTTTTCTAGGAACTATATTACTAGAGAAAATGCTTTAAGTGAAAGTTTAAATATTGTAACTAGTTTAACTGACTATGCAACTATGGCTTTAGGAAATCAAGGTTATAATAGCAAAATTAAGAAGTTAAGTATTATTAGAATTAGTTCTGATGTTGCTGTAATTTTAATGGTGACTGATAAAGGGCATGTTGAAAGTAGAAAGATTAAGATTCCTGATGGTTTAAGTTATCAAGAACTAGAAAAAGTTATTAACTATTTAGATTACACTTTGAAAGATGCGCCAATTTGGAAGATTGATCAAGTGTTAAGAGAAGAAGCTTCTAAAGAAAGTTTAGAATATTATTTAGATTACTATGATGAAGTAATTTCTAGTTTCGTTCAAGTATTTACGAATATGGCTCAGGATAGTTATTATTTTAAAGGGAGAATGCAGATTTTAAATCAACCTGAGTTTAGTGATGTAGCTAAAGCAAAATCATTAATTGATTTAATTGAAAGTGGAGAAATATTTCAAGATATATCGATAGATAGTGAAGGTTTAAGTGTAATTATTGGTAGAGAAAATAAAATTAAAGCAATGCAAGATTGTACAATAATTTCTATTCCTTATGAAACTAGTAGTGGGGAATTAGGTGCTATTGCTGTTTTAGGACCTACAAGAATGGAATATCATAAAGTAATTAGTTTACTTGAATATATCGCAAGAAATATTGAGAAAATTAAGTGAGGTGAATAATGAATAATCGTTATCGTGAAGAAGAAAGATTAGAAGAAGAACAAAATCAAAAGGATAAGAAAAAAGAAAAGACGATTGAAGTAAAAACTAAAAAAGAAGAAAAGAAAGCTAAGAAAAAAGAAGAAGAACAAGCTGAAGATTTAGAAATTTTAGAATTAAGAGCAGAAGTTGCAAAATTAAGTGATTTATATTTAAGAACTTTAGCTGAAGCTGAGAACTTTAAGAAAAGAATTAATGATGAAAGAATGAGAGAAAGAAAATATGCTAGTCAATCTCTACTTGAAAGATTAGTAAATGTTACTGATATCTTTGATAAAGCAGTTAATTCAAATGTAGATGATGAAAAAGTGAAAAACTTTTTAATTGGTTTTCAAATGATTAACAAAAACTTACAAGATCTTTTAGAAGATGAAGGTGTTACGAAGATAAAAGCAAAAGGGGAGGTTTTTGATCCAAAAGTACACCATGCAGTAGAAACTGTAACAGATTTAGAACAAGATGATAATATTATTGTTCAAGAAAGACAAACAGGCTACTACTATAAAGATAGGATTTTAAGACCATCTTTAGTTGTAGTAAATAAAATAAATGAAAATAATAAGGAGGAGATAGAAAATGAGTAAAATTATTGGAATTGATTTAGGGACAACAAATTCATGTGTTGCCGTAATGGAAGGAAATGAACCAAAGGTAATTACAAACGCTGAAGGTTCAAGGACTACACCATCTGTAGTCGCATTTAAAGATGGAGCAATCCAAGTTGGAACGATTGCTAAGAGACAAGTAGTTACTAACCCAGAAACTATTAGTTCAGTTAAAAGAGATATGGGTACAAATAAGAAATATAGAGCTAATGGCAAAGAATATACGCCACAAGAAATTTCGGCGATGATCTTACAAAACTTAAAAGCTACAGCTGAAGCTTATTTAGGGGAAAAAGTTACAGATGCAGTTATTACAGTACCAGCTTATTTTAATGATGCCCAAAGACAAGCTACTAAAGATGCAGGTACAATTGCAGGTTTAAATGTTAAGAGAATTATTAACGAACCAACTGCTGCTGCACTTGCTTATGGATTTGGTAAGAATGAACATGAACATAATATTTTAGTATTTGACTTAGGTGGAGGTACTTTTGACGTATCAATTTTATCTTTAGCTGATGGTACTTTCGAAGTTATTTCAACATCAGGAAATAATAGACTTGGTGGAGATGATTTTGACCAAAGAATCGTTGATTGGGTTGTAGAAGAGTTTAGGAAAGAAACTACAGTAGATTTATCTAAAGATAAAATGGCAATGCAAAGAGTTAGAGAAGCAGCTGAAAAAGCTAAGATTGAATTAAGTGGAATTTTAAAAACTGATATTAGCTTGCCATTTATTACAATGGATAGAAATAATACACCACTACACTTAAATTTATCAATTACTAGAGCTAAGTTTGATGATTTAACTAAAGATTTAGTTGAAGCAACACTAGTTCCTGTAAGACGTGCTTTAAGTGATGCGAAGATGACTTCAAAGGATATTCAAGAAGTATTGTTAGTTGGTGGATCTACAAGAATCCCTGCTGTTCAAGAAACAGTTAAAAAGGAACTTGGAAAAGAACCTAACAAGAGTGTAAACCCAGATGAAGTTGTAGCTATGGGTGCTGCAATTCAAGGCGGGGTATTATCAGATCATGTAAAGGATGTTCTATTATTAGACGTTACTCCTTTATCACTTGGTATTGAAACTTTAGGGGGCGTATTTACTAAGTTAATTGAAAGAAATACAACAATCCCAACATCTAAATCACAAGTGTTCTCTACAGCTGCAGATAATCAACCAGCAGTAGATATCCACGTTCTTCAAGGTGAACGTCCAATGGCTGCAAATAACAAGACATTAGGCCGTTTCCAACTAGGAAATATTCCACTAGCACCTAGAGGAGTTCCTCAAATCGAAGTATCATTCGATATTGATGCTAATGGTATTGTAAGTGTAAGTGCTAAAGATTTAGGTACTGGTAAGAGTCAATCAATTACAATCAAGAGCAGTGAAAGTTTATCAAAAGCTGACATTGATCGTATGATTAAAGAAGCACAAGAACACGAAGAAGAAGATAAAAAGCGTAAAGAAAAAGTTGACTTACATAATGAATGCGAAAATATAATTTTTGCAGCTGAAAAATCAATTAAAGATTTAGGCGATGAAGTTAATGAATCTGAAAAGCAAGATGTAGAAGCAAAAATTAAAGATCTAAAAGATGCACTTAATGGCGATGATATTGATTTAATTAATTCTAAAAAAGAAGAATTACTTAAAGCAAGCCAAAATATAGCAGTTAAAGCCTATGAAAAAGCTGCTAAAGAAAAGGAAACAAAAGAGAAAAAAGACGAAACAGTAGAAGCTGATGACGTAGTAGATGCAGATTTTACTGAACACAAATAGTAAAAACGAGGTAAGGTATGGCTAAAAGAGATTATTATGAAGTATTAGGAATCAAAAAAGATGCAACACAAGATGAAATAAAAAAAGCCTATCGTGAGATGGCTAAAAAATATCATCCTGATGTAAGTAAAGACCCTAATGCGACTGAAAAGTTCAAAGAAATACAAGAAGCATATGAAGTCCTAAGTGATTCCCAAAAACGAGCTCAATATGATCAATTTGGCCATGCAGGTGCTAATCAAGGTTTTGGTGGTGGGGGATATACTTATAGTGGAGGTTTTCCTAGTTTTGATGATATTATTAATGAGATGTTTGGGGGAATCTTTGGTGGATCTAGGTCTAACAGAGGTTCAAGGGCAAGAGTTGGTTCAGATATTAGAAAGCAAATTTCGATTACTTTTGAAGAAGCAGCTTTTGGTACTGAGAAAAACATCTCAATTACAAAACTAGATAACTGTAAGAAATGTAATGGTTTAGGCGCTGAAAGTAGTAAAGATATTAAAACTTGTCCAACTTGTAAAGGTAGTGGAAGGGTTGTTACAACTCAAAGTAGTTTTTTTGGTACTTTTCAAACCGAAACTACTTGTCCAACTTGTCAAGGAACAGGTAAAGTTATTACTAATAAATGTTCTGAATGTAATGGTGCCGGAAGAGTTAGAACTACATCAACTATCAACGTTAAGATTCCAGCAGGAATTGATGATGGCCAAGGTTTAAGACTTTCTGGTTATGGCGAGGCTGGAACTAATGGTGGGGCTTATGGCGATTTATACATTTACGTAAGTGTTGGTAAACATGAAATCTTTACTCGTGATGGTTTAGATATCCTACTTGAAATGCCACTTACATTTAGTCAAGCTGCTTTAGGTGGGGAAATTGAGGTCCCAACAATCTATGGTACTGGTACTTTAAAAATACCAGCTGGAACACAAGCGGGAACTAAATTTAGAATTAGGGATAAAGGCATTAGAAGTGGTAGATCAAGCAAAATTGGAGATCAATGGGTTACAGTTAAACTAATTACACCTACTAAATTAACAGCTGAACAAAAAGATTTATTTAAAAAACTTTCTAAAACTGATGAATCTAATGATACTATTTTTGATAAAATTAGAAAATGGTTTAAAAAATAATTAGAATAATGCTTACCCAAAGGTAGGCATTTTTTTGTTAGTTATCGATGGTTTATTAAAGAAAAATATGATATAATATATTAAGGTGATTTATGCAAAGATATTTTATAGACCAAGTTGTAAAGGCAAAAGAAATTAAAATTAAGGATTCTGATTACCACCATATTAAAAATGTAATGAGAATGGTTAAAGATGATTTAATTGAAATAGTTGATTTGGATGGTTTTATTTACTTAGGTAGAATTTTAGATTTAAATAACAAAGAAGTAACGATTGCGATTGAAGAAAAATTATTAGAAAATAACGAATTGAATATAGAAGTTACACTTGCTTTAGGATTAGTAAATCGCAATAAAACTGAAGAAGTTTTACGTAGAGCTGTCGAACTTGGTGCTAGTAAATTTCTATCAGTTAAACTTAAAAGAAGTGTTATAAAGCATATTGATGATAAGCTTGACCGAAAGGAAAAGATTGTAAAGGAAGCAGCCGAACAATCAAAAAGATCAAAGCAAATGGCTATTGAAGAAACTAAAACTTTGAAAGAGTTAATTGAATATAGTAAAGACTATGATTTAAGAATTTGTTGCTATGAGGATGCTGAAAAAAACACTAAAAGTTTAAAGGATTTATTAAAAGAAAAACATAAAAAAATCTTAGTTTTAACTGGTCCTGAAGGTGGATTTGAAGAATCGGAAATTGAAATCTTAAAAGCAAATGATTTTAAAATAGTTTCTTTAGGTAAAAGAATCTTAAGAGCTGAAACTGCACCACTTGCGATAATGGCAATTATTGCTTACGAAAGTGAGCAAAACTAATGAAGATTAACTATTATTCTTTAGGTTGCAAAGTAAACTTGTATGAAACAGAAGCAGTTTTAAATGAGTTTATTGATAATGGTTTTAAATTAGTAAGTTTTAAAGAAAGAGCTGATGTTACGATAATTAATACTTGTACAGTTACTAATACTGCAGACCAAAAAACAAGACAAATGATTAATAAAGTTTTAAGAAATAGACCAAAAGTATTGGCGATTATGGGATGTTTTTCTGCTTTGGATTATATGGAAATTGTTGATGATAATGTTACTCAAGTTATTATCGGTACAAGTGAGAGAAGCAAATTATACGATTATGTAATTAAAGCTTTAGAAGATAAAAAAAGTTTTATTAATATTACAAAACCTTTTGAAATTGATGTTTATGAAGAGCTAAAGTTAAGCCGTTTTGTAGATAAGACAAGAGGGTTTGTGAAAATTCAAGATGGTTGTAATAATTTTTGTAGTTATTGTAGGATCCCATATGCTAGAGGCAAGTCTAGAAGTAGAGATAAAGATAATGTAATCTCTGAAATTCAAGATTTAACTAATAATGGTGTTTATGAAATAGTTTTAACTGGTATTAATACTGGTAACTATGGTAAAGATTTAGATAATTACAGTTTTTCTAATCTTTTAGAAGAAATAGTTTTAAAGGTAAAAAGTTTAGGAAGATTAAGAATTTCTTCAATTGAAGCAACAGAAATTACCGATGAGTTACTAACTGTAATTAGTAAATATCCTAATCATTTTTGTAATCATCTTCATATCCCACTTCAATCTGGAAGTGATTTAGTTTTAAAAGAAATGAATAGAAAATATGATACTAATTATTACTATGAGAAAATTAGGAAAATTAGAAAATATTTTCCTTTAATTAACATTACTACTGATTTAATGGTGGGGTTTTATAATGAAACAGATGAAGAATTTGAAAAAGTAAAAGAGTTTATTAAGAAAGTAGAGTTTGGGGAAATCCATGTTTTCCCTTATTCAAGGAGAAAAGGAACTGTAGCTTATGATGCTAAAAAAGATCTAAAAGGAAATCTTAAAAAAGCTAGAGTTCAAGATGTATTAAAAATAAATAATGAATTAGCCTTAAAGTATCAAGAAAAATATTTGAATCAAGTTTTAGAAATAGTTATTGAGAAAAATGAAAAAGGTATTTGTTTTGGTCATGCAAGTAATTACTTAAAAGTAGAGTTTAAAGATAACAACGGCAAAGTTGGCTCACTTGTAAAGGTAAGACTTAGTGAGTTAGGCTATCCAATAGCGAAAGGAGAAGTAATTGAAGTTTAAGAATTTGAAAATTAAAAATTATATTCAAGATGCTTTAGTTGATCTAAATTTTCAAGATTTAACACCTATTCAAGAAGAAGTTATTCCTAAAGCTTTAGAGGGACAATCAATTGTTGGGAAGAGTCCTACTGGAACAGGTAAGACACATTGTTTTTTAATTCCTATTGCTAATGAACTAAAACCAAATTTAAAGGAAGTTCAAGCTGTTATTATTGTTCCCACACGAGAACTAGGGCAACAAATCTATGATGAGTTAAAAAAGATAACTAGACATTCACCTGAATATATTGATTTAAGACTATATGTAGGTGGTGGTAGAAGAGATGAAGAGATTAAAAGATTAGAACTATCACAACCACAAGTAGTTATTGGGACTATTGGAAAAATAGAAGACTTAGCATTTAATGAGAATTTATTAAAAATTTATACTGCTAATGTATTAGTAATTGATGAAGCAGATATGGTTTTTACACCAGAAGACTTAACAAGAATTGATCAAATTTTTGGTCAGTTTAAAGAAAACATTCAGTCTTTAGTTTTTTCTGCTACAATCACTGATGAGTTAAGTAGATTTATCGATAAATATTTAAATAAATCAGTAAATATTGATTTAAGTGGCAAGAAAATAAGTAAAGATTCAATTAAGCATGTTTTTATCAAAACTAAAAATAAAGATAAAAATAATCTATTATTAGAATTGTTTAAGATTATGAATCCATATTTAGTTTTACTTTTTGCTAATACTTTAGAAGAAGTTGATAATTTGAGTAACTTTTTAGGTACTAATGGTTATCCTAATGTGAAACTAGATAGCTCTTTAAAGCCAAGAGAAAGAAGAAATGTTCTTGCAAGAATTAAAAAAGGTGAATATCAATATGTTGTTGCTAGTGATTTAGCAGCTCGTGGTATGGATATTACGGGGGTTAGTTTAGTTGTAAATTATTCGTTACCTACAGATATTAAATATTATATTCACCGAAGCGGTAGAACAGCAAGATTTAAAGATACGGGTAAAGTAATTTCTTTACTTGATTTTGATGATGAAAAGTATTTAGCTAGATTACATGGACGTGGTTTAGATATTTATTTTGGGGAAATTGTTGATGAAATGTTTAAAGAAACAAAATATCAAGCAAGAAAGAAAAATAAATATGATGAAGAAATTGAAGTTCTTCATGTAAAGTATCCACTGCCGCCAAAAGTTAAACCAAATTATCGTAAGCGTAGAAAAGAAAAAATTGCTAAAGAAACAAGACAGATCAAAAGAAAAAGAGTAGAAGATATTTATAAGAGGAAGGCTAAAAATGATTAAGATTGGATCTCATGTAAGTAATAAAGGCAATGAGATGTTAGTAGGATCAGTTTTAGAAGCTGTAATCTATGATGCTAATTGTTTTATGGTTTATTTAGGTGCTCCTCAAAACTCATATCGTAAAGATTTTGAAAGTTTTAGAAAAGATGAATTTCACGAGTTATTAAAAGAACATAAAATAAATATTGATGATTTAATCGTTCATGCACCTTATATTATTAATATGGCTAATCCTGATTTAGAAAAAAGAGAGTTTGCTATTGATTTTCTAACTAGAGAACTTTTATTAATGGAAGACTTAGGATTTACAAAAATGGTAGTTCATCCTGGAAATTCATTAGGTGACGATAATGCTATTAACTACTTAAAAGAATCATTAATAAAGATATTAGATAATACTAAAGATACTAAAACGATGATTTTACTGGAAACAATGGCAGGAAAAGGAACAGAAATTGGTAGAAATTTTGAGGAACTTGCTTTTCTTTTAGAAGGATTGCCAGAAGAAAGAGTTAATGTTTGTTTTGATACTTGCCATACTTTTGATTCAGGTTATGATACAGTAAATAATTATGATGGTGTATTAGAAAAATTTGATGAAATAATTGGTTTAGAACGTATTAAAGCTATTCACTTAAATGATTCAAAAAATCCACTTGGATCACAAAAAGACCGACATGAAAATATCGGCTATGGTTACATTGGTTTTGAAACACTATTAAAATTTGTTTATGATCCAAGGTTTAAAGATATACCAAAGGTTTTAGAAACGCCTTATATTGATGGTAAAGCCCCTTATAACGAAGAAATAGAAATGATTAAAATGAAAAAGTTTAATCCAAAATTAAAAGGAGAGTTTTAAAACTCTCCTTTTATCATTTTATTTATTTCTTCTTTAAATTCTTTAATAATATTTTCTTCTTTGATTTTTCTAATTGCTTGACCTTTTTTAAATAACAGGGCTTCACCTTTTCCACCAGCAATCCCTATATCAGCATCTTTAGCTTCCGCTGGTCCATTAACAGCACAACCCATAATGGCAATAGTTAGTTTTACATTGCCTAAAGTGTTAAGAAACGATTCAATTTCTTTAGTAATTTCCATCATATTGTATTCAGTTCTCCCACAAGTAGGACAGCTAATTAGAACTGGTTTATTATATAAGCCTAATGAAGCTAAAATATCTTTAGCAACACCAATTTCTTCAACTGGGTCAGCAGTTAGTGAAACTCTAATAGTGTCGCCAATTCCCTCATAAAGTAAGATTCCAAGGCCAATACTTGATTTAATCGTTCCCATTTGTTTTGGACCTGATTCAGTAATTCCAATATGTAATGGATAACTGTAGTTAGCATTCAAGACTTTATATGATTCAATAGTAGCTTCTAAATTAGTAGATTTAACTGATAGAATAATGTTATGAAAATGAAATGATTCTAGAATTCTAATACTTCTAATTGCACTTTCAACTAAAGCTTCTTTAGAATTACCGAATTTTTCTGCTAAATCTTTTTCAATTGAACCAGAATTAATTCCTATTCTTATTGGAATATTGTGTTTTTTACACTTTTCTACAATCTCACCGATTTCTTCTTTAGTTCCAATATTACCTGGATTAATTCTAATCTTATCAGCACCATTTTCAATTGCAAGTAAAGCTAACTTATAATCAAACTGAATGTCAGCTGCTAGGGGAATATGTATTTGTTTTTTTATTTCTTTTAAAGCAAGGGCATCTTCCTTAGAAGTAATAGCACATCTAACAAGTTCACAGCCTGCTCTTTCTAATGCTAGAATTTGACTAACAGTAGCATCGATATCACTAGTTTTGGTATTAGTCATACTTTGAATTAAAATAGGACTATTACCACCAATTTCTTTATTACCAATAAAGATTTTTTTAGTTTTTCTCATTGTTAGTTTTCCTTTTTTTCTTATGCCTTTTTGGAGATCTGATTCTATTTTCTCTTAGGATATTGTAGATTGTTGAAGGGGCCATATCATAGCCAAATTCATCAATTAACATCTCGGCAAAATGACTAATTAGCATTCCTCTATTTTCTTTCTTACGATAAAGATCAACAATCTCTTTTCTTATCTCTTCACTATAAGCAATAGGAGGACGATGGAACCTATTTTTATGGATTACACCATAATCTCCATAAGCATAAACTGCACTTTTTAAGTTTCTAACTTGACGTGTAGATATTTTTAAATAGCGTGCCGCTCTGGGCCCATTATATTCTCCCATAATTGTTCTTCTAATAGCACGTAATTTTTTAGTTTCTTCTTTAGTTAATTTTCTCGGCTTCACCTCTACAACAGTATAATCACCAATAGTAGAAGTAAAGACATTATATTTACTCATTTTATCACCTTTCATAAAAAAAGATATTGTTTCAATATCTTTATTTCTTTGTTTTCTCTTTATGTAATGTTTGTTGTCTACATCTAGGGCAGTATTTTTTCACTTCAAGACGATCAGGAGTGTTTTTCTTATTTTTTTCTGATAGATAATTTTCCTCGCCACAAACTGTACATCTTAAGATAAATGTTACTCTCATAATATCCTCCTGTTTATCTATGATATTATACTATAAAAGTGCCTAAAAAGCAAGAATTATATTAATTATTTTTGGCTTTTTCAATTGCCTCTAATCTTTCTTTTAAGGCTTTTTCATATTTTCCTGTTTCTTTTGGATCGTAATATTTTGCATCCTTGATTATGTCAGGTAGGTATTGTTGGTTAACCCAAGACCCTGGATAATCATGAGGATATAAATAACTCTTTTGGCTTGGATCAAAAGAATAAGTGTTTTTTAAATGTAATGGAATTGGTCCAGTTTTACCTTTTTCAACATCCTCCATCGCCTTACTAACTGCTAAATAAGCTGAGTTTGATTTTGGAGATAGTGCTAGATCAATTACAATAACAGATAGAGGTAGTTTAGCCTCAGGCATCCCCAAATCTAAAGCTATTTCGCATGCAGCATGTACCTTTGGTCCAAGTCCTGGGTTTGCAAGACCTATATCTTCATAACAAATCGCATAAAGTCTTCTAATTAAAGGAAGTAAATCATCAGCCATTAAGAGTCTTGCAAGATAATGAAGAGCTGCATCAACATCAGATCCTCTAATTGATTTTTGTAGGCCGCTTAAAGTGTCATAGTAGTTTTCGCCATCTTTATCAATTGAAACAGAAGCAATTTGAATTGTTCTTTGGACATCATCTAAGCTTACTTGTTCAGTATCGATTGTATTTACAGTTACTTCTAAATAATTAAGTAATGATCTTACATCGCCATTAGCGCAAGAAATAAGATATTTCTTAGCATCATTTGAAAATTTATGATGTGACTGTAAGTGTTCTAAGCCATCGTAGAAAATTTTCTCTAAATCTTGATATTGTAATGACTTAAGACGATAGATTAAAGTCCTAGATCTTACCGGTGGATTTAAAGAATGATAAGGATTGATTGTAGTTAAACCAATGATTGTAATAGAACCATCTTCTAAATGGGGTAAAAGATAGTCTTGAATATCTTTTTTCATTCTATGTATCTCATCAATTATTAAAATAGAATCTGAATGATTATCAATAATATCTTTTAGGGTAGCTTTGTTATCGTTAGAAGCATTAAATAATTGATATGGTTTATTTAATTCATTAGCGATTACAATTGCTAAGGTAGTCTTACCAATACCAGGATCACCATATAAAACAAGTGATTGAAGTTTATTGTTTTTAACCATCCTAAAAATAGGACCATTTGTTCCAATCAAATGATCTTGGCCATAGATATTACTAAACTTTTTCGGTCTAATTTTTGATGCTAATGGTTCCATAATCCACCTCTAAACTATTTTAACACAAATAAAGGTGAATGTAAAATTAAATCTATTTAAAAATATCACAAAATGTGATATAATATATCTATCTAATATGTGAGGAGTAGACTATGAAATTAAAAGATTATATTGCAACTGTAAAAGATTACCCAATAGAAGGAGTTATGTTTAGAGATATTACTCCATTAATGGCTGATGGCAAAGCTTTTCGCGAAGCTTGTAAGATTCTAAAGGAATATGCAATTGAAAGAGGTGCAGAGGTGATTGTTGGGCCAGAATCAAGAGGCTTTATTTTTGGTTGTCCAATTGCTTATGATTTAGGGATAGGATTTGTTCCTGTTCGTAAACCTAATAAATTACCACGTGAAACGATTCAAGTAGAATATGCATTAGAATATGGTACTGGTACTTTATGTATGCATAAAGATGGCATAAAAAAAGGCCAAAAAGTATTGATTATTGATGACTTACTTGCAACTGGTGGTACAATGGTAGCTACAGCTGAGCTTGTAGAGAAATTGGGTGGAGAAGTTGTAGGTCTTGGTTTCTTAATTGAACTAGAAGATTTAAATGGAAGAAGTAGATTAGAAAAATATAATATTAAAACAATTATGAAGTTTTAATAACTACCACTTTATTTTGATATAAAATATAGAAGAATAGGAGGATTCTAAAGATGAAACATACTTTTGACGATGTTTTAAGTAAAGCAAAAGAATATATTTCAAATGAACAAAGCTTAAAGTTGATTACTGATGCTTATCTTTTAGCACGCGATCGTCACGAAGGTCAGTTCCGTAAATCTAAAGATCCTTATATTCAACACCCAATTGAAGTTGCTTATATTTTAGCTGAACTTCAAACTTCTCCCCAAACGATAGCTGTTGGTTTCTTGCATGATGTTTTAGAGGATACCGAAGAAACAAAAGAAGATTTAACTGCTAAGTTTGGTGAAGATATTGTTAGTATGGTTGATGGTGTTACGAAGATTGGTAAACTTAAGTATATGACTAAGGAAAAAGCTTTAGTTAGATCACACCAAAAGATATTATTAGCAATGGCTAAAGATATTCGTGTAGTTTTAGTAAAACTAGTTGATCGTGTTCACAATATGAGAACATTAGAGCACTTGCCAAGAGAAAAACAAGTTAGAATTGCTCAAGAGACTTTGGATTTATATGTTCCACTTGCTCATAGAATTGGTATGTATCGAATTAAAGCTGAACTTGAAGATACAGCATTTAAATATTTAGAGCCAGAAACTTATCAAAGTGTTACTAAAGAAATTACAGAACAACGCGAAGTCCGTGAAGAAGATATTAAAAGGATGAGTGATGCGCTTCAGGTATTGTTAGATGATCATCATGTAAAGAACTATGAAATTAAAGGAAGATTAAAAAATATTTATAGTATTGTTAAGAAGATGCAAACTAAGCAGCTTCGTATCAATGAAATCTATGATCTTATGGCTTTAAGAGTTTTAGTTCCATCAGTAGAAGCTTGTTATCAAGTATTAGGTTTAGTTCATGGCTCTTGGAGCCCAATTCCTAAGAGGTTTAAAGATTATATTGCAACACCTAAACCAAACCTTTACCAATCACTACATACAACGGTTGTAGGGATTGGTGGTAAAGTTTATGAAATCCAAATTAGAACTTTTGAAATGGATGCAGTAGCTGAATATGGTGTTGCGGCTCACTGGGCTTACAAAGAGTCAAGACAAGGATTTACTTCGGAAAAAGCCCAAATGGAAGTATCTAGTAAACTAAAATGGTACCGCGACTTACTTGAATATGTAGAGATGGATGGAGAAAGTGATTTTGATCCACTAAGTGATATTAAAGAAGATATTTTTAGTGCTAATGTTTATGTCTTTACACCTAAAGGAGATCCACTTGATTTTCCTCAAGGTTCAACACCTTTAGATTTTGCTTATCGTATCCATACTGAAGTTGGTGATAAAACAGTAGGAGCAATTGTTAATGGTAAAATTGTGCCATTATCATATAAACTGCAAACGGGAGATGTTATTGAAATTAAAACTTCAAAGCAATCTCAAGGTCCAAATAAGTCTTGGTTAAAGCTTGCGAAAACTAGACATGCTCGTCATAAAATTACGTCATTTTTAAATAAAAAACAAAGAGACGATTTTATCAAACAAGGAATTGATTCTTGGGATAGAGTAGCTAAAGAAGAAAGATATAATGGTCCTAAATTAGATGATAGTTTAATTGAAAGTAAGTTTTCTAAATATAAGATTGATACAGTAGAAGATTTCTATTATGAAATTGGTAAAAATAATATTTCACCTAAAGCTGCAATGAATATTTTAAGTGGCGATTTAGATCAAAAAACTACTGATGAAATCTTAATGCAAACAATCAATGAGAAAAAGACAAATTTAACACGCCAAACCAGTGCTTTAGGAGTTATTGTAGAAGGATTGGATAATGCTAAGATTAAACTTGCAAGTTGTTGTTTTCCACTTTATGGTGATGAAATTATAGGTTATATAACTAAAGGAAGAGGAATAGTTGTTCATCGTGCAAATTGCCCTAATATTTCTGAGCATGAAATGCAAAGAACAATCCCACTTTCTTGGGATACAGCAGATAATAATCACACATATGAAATTATCCTAACTATTTCCTCATTTAATAGAAATAATATTATCGCAGAAATAATAAATGTATTAAACTCAATGAAAGTTTACATTAAAGCGATTAGTTCAAAAGAGATTAATGGAGGAACTGATATTCTTACAGATGTTAGAGTTGCAATTCAAGACACTAAAACACTAACTAACGTTATTGTAAATTTACAAAAGATTTCCGATATTTATGAAATTAAAAGAGGTACAAGATGAGAGCAATTATCCAAAGAGCAAAAGATAGTAAATGCGTTATCGAAGGTAAAGTTACAGGAAAGATTGACTTTGGTTATGTTGTTTTAGTAGGATTTACTGAAGGAGATAACTTAGATACTGTCAAGAAAATGGCAAAAAAAATAGCTAATTTAAGAATCTTTAATGATGAAAATGGGAAAATGAATAAATCAATTTTAGATGTTAAAGGTGAGATTTTATCAATTTCTCAGTTTACACTATATGCAAATACTAACTCAGGTAATAGACCTTCATTTACTGAAAGTTTAAATCCGGTTGATGCAGAAAACTTATATAACTTATTTAATTTAGAACTTAAAAACTATGGAATTAAAGTAGAAGAGGGTATTTTCCAAAGTGAAATGAAAATATCTCTTACTAATTTAGGTCCAGTTACAATTACATTAGAATTTTAGGATAGAATTTTTCTATCCTTTTTTTCATATATTTATGATATAATATAGGGTAAGGAGAAATACTATGAGTATAAAAGAAAGATATGATGTTCTTGCTAGCATGCCTTTAAGTTTAAATGATTTACCTAAACTAGAAGACTTAGTAAAACTTGCGAAGATTCAAGGCGAAAATGAAATTAGTTATTTATCTAGACTATTAATTATTGATCTTTATTTGGAAAATAATATGTTAGATCAAGCTTTTGAAATGGCAAGTAATGCAATAAATAACCTAAACATTATTAATTATCCAAAAATCTATGCTTCTTATTTAGAGGAAATTATTTATATTTGTATTTCTAAAAAGAATTACAAATCTGCTTATCGTTATGCCTTAATCAAAAGAAACTATTTAGATGATAATAATAGTGATGATGTTAATCGTTGGTATTTAGAGATGAGTTATATTTTTGCAGAGTTAGACCAAAAAGATAAAGCTATTACTAACTTGCTAGTTATTCTTAAAAATAATCCTTCAATGGAGTTAGAATCTTTAGTATTATCTAACCTTGCTAAACTTTATATAGATGAAAAAGAACTAGGAAAAGCTAAAGATGCGATTAATAAATGCTTACCTTTAATCAAAAGATTAGAGGATTATGAAGGTTTAGAATATATAAATTATTTAAATGCAAAACTTTATGTTTTAGAAGATAATTACTTAATGGCTAAAACTCAATATCAAGATTTATTCAAAGAAAGAGTTGAACTTGAACCAAGTTTTTTAGGTATTGGTAATGAATATTTAAAACTATTGTTAGATCTAAAAGAATATGAACTAATGTTTGTTTTTATTAATAAATATCGTTCTTCATATTTATCTAGTAATGATATTTATAATAAGAAACTCTTTTTAGAACACAATTTACTTGCTTTAGTTTCTAGTAATATGCAATATAAAAATAGTTTTTATTCGTTAATTATGCAAGTTATGAATTTAGATCAAGAAATTAGAAAGAGTGAGAACTTACTTTTCCATGATATTAATGAAGATGATAAGTATTTAGAAGTAAATGCTAAGTTAAATGAAGCAATTATTAAAATTGAAAACACAATTCACTTAACGAAAATCTTATTTGAAAAAGAAGATATTAGATCAAGCCTAATTAGTTTTTTTACTGAATTAAATAAATATGCTTCATTTGATTCTAGCTTGTTAGTTATTTTCAGTGAAACTAGTTTTGATAAACTTCCTGATTTCTTAAGAAATAAAGATCGTATTAAAAGCTACAATTACAAAAAAGAAAGACTATATGAAAGATGGTTAGCATATTCTGATTTAGAGCATACCATTTTAGAAAAGATGATGATGGAAAATCAAACAATTATTGCCTCTGATGTTGAGGCGGTAAATTATGAAACGATTCTTCAAGGGCCATCATATCAGGCAATGAAGATTTCTGGTTTAGTAGCAGTGCCATTATATTTCCGCGATGATTTGTTTGCTAGTGTTATCTTTAAAGATTCATCTTCAAAAATGATGGAAAATGAAAATATTATGTTATTAAAGTTAGGAGCATCGCTACTTACATATTACTTAACAGCTTATTTCCAAAAAGAAAATGAAGAATTTCAATCTAATGTTTTAAACTTAGCAATTGAGTCTTTACAAGAAGGGATGTTTTATTTAGATCTTGCGAAAGACCAAATGATTATTAACGAAGCATTACAAAAGTTTTTAAATGTTCATAATCCTATTCTTGCAAGATCAGAATATAAGAAACTAATTAGTCCTAAACACTTACAAGACTATGAAATAGCATATAAGAATATTCATAAACTAGAAGCTAAAGAAATTCTTTATAGCTTACAAATTAAAAATCAAGAATATTTAGTAAAAGAAAACTTAAGACCTTATATTTCAAGTGAAGGTAAGTTAGTTACGTTTGTTGGGACGATAACGAAGTTAGAAGAAGCTAATAAATTAAAAGTTGCTGATTTTAAGACATCAGTAAATAATCAAACTGATTTTCAAAACAGATTAAAATTAGAAGAAGATAAGCTAAAAGATTTAGAATATAAATTTACGGTAATTGCTTTTAGAATTACTAACTTAGATAAGTTTACTTACCAACAAGATTTACATAATTATTTAGTTGAAGAAATGCATAAAAAGTTAGATGAACTTTATCCAAAAAATGTTTATCTACTAGACAATTTTGATTTATTTGTCTTCACAAAACAAACTAATCAAAGAAGTATTGAAAAAGAAATCAAAGATGTTTTCCAAAAACTAAGCTTAGGAATAGATTATCAAAGTAGAAAGATAAATTTAAAATTAAAGACAGCCTATATCCGTTATCCACGTGATAATATGCCTGTTTTAGAATGTTTTGATGCTTTAAACTTAGCATTAAAGGAAATAGATGAAATAACAATGTTTGATCGCACTTTAAGAGCTGCATACTTAGAACAAAAAGCAATTAAAGATGCTTTTCTAAAAATTGAAGATGAAGATTTAGAAATTTTATATTTAAACTTTACTAAGAAAGATAAATATGAAGCATTCTTTAACCTAAAAGGTATGCCTCAAGCTATAAATCCTTTAAGTTATTTACCAATTAATGATTTAATTGATTTTGAAGGACGATTATTCAATAAAGTTCTTCTAGAAATTGAAAAGAAAAAAGGTGATTTTTTCTTAAAATTAAACATTAAAACTATAATTGATTTAATTGGCAAAAATGAATTTGCTTTAGAAGATAGTAAAATTTATGAAAAACTTAATTTAATTATCTATGATTATCACCAAGAAATCTTAGATGCAATTAAATTTTTAAAACAATATAAATTAAAAGTATACTTAGATTTAGATACTTTTAAGCAATTGAAAGCTAGTGATCTTTATAGTATAAAACTTGATGGTATAAACATTGATAATAATATTATTAGTGTTGAGCGTGACTTTGTTTTAAAATATGCGAAAGAAAACGACTTAACTTTACTTACAAATTATGCTTATCCAGATTATGAAAAAACAATTGTAAGAAGGAAAAAAATTAAAAAGGGAAGTGAATTAGTTGCTTCAAAGTAATTTTGAAAAGATTCAAGTTTTAAAAAGAAAACTAGATGATCCAGCTTATCAAGAAAAACTGTTTAAGTCTAAATTTAATAAGAAAATGGCGCAAACATCGGTTTTCACTTTAGAAAATATTTGTTATATTATTGATGAATATTTAATTAGTTATAAAATTGAAAGAAAGAAACAAGAGCAGTTATTACTTTTATTTGGCTTATTACAGGGGATATTTGCTGGGATAGACGCTTTATATTCACTTGGTAGGTCTTTAGGCTTGAATAAGATTTTAATCGGTTTAAACCAAAACAAAGTTTTAAAAGAAATCAAGAGAATTAGAAATGATGTTGTTGGTCACCCAACATACCGTTACTATGACAATAATACAATTGGTTTTTGTATTTTAGATTTTGAGAAAATGACTGAATCAACTATTTTCTATTCAATTTATACTGATGATAGTGATGATGTAGAAAGAAAAACAGTTGATATGATTGAAGTAATTAATAGTTATTTAAAGGAATCTATTACTAACTTACAAGCTACTTCAAGATTTCTTGATTTAAAGTTAAAAATTGATACTGTAAATTTGTTGGATTTAGCTGTTGCTTTGTTTAATAACTATTTAAATGAAGTAAAAGATAAGATAAATTTAGATAAAATCAAAGAAAACTATCAAAAGCTAATGGAAATTGATAATGAAAATGATCGTATTTTATGGCGTATAAGTAATATTGAATATATGTTTTCATTAGAAGAAAATGACTATGTGAAGCATTTAATCTTTTTAGAAATAAAGAAATTATATGAATCACTATATGAACTAGAAAGGCAAGTAAATAGCCAGGTAAGAAAACAGTCGTTAGTTTTTGAAGGCGTTCCGGAATTAAATCGTTTAAAACGCGATTTACGTAAACACAAAGATAAAAACTATAACTTATATAATGATTATACTCATCCTTTATATCTTAAGTTTTTGAAGAGTTTAATAAAGAAGTTAAAGAAAGAAAAGAAATATTATAATTTAAGTTTATGGCTTGAGAAAATTGTTTTAGAAAATGATCAAGTACTTTTATATGCTTTTGGTTCTTATTTGAAATACAATTAAATTGCATTTTGATAAGAAATATGGTAAAATAACTAAATATGTGATAGGAGATTTTTATGAAAGAAAAAGTTTTGGATTTTTTTAAATCATTAGTAATACCAATTAAAATGGCAAGATATAAATATATGTCAGTTTTAATTGCTGTGTTAATTTTTGTAGCGGCATCAGTTGTAACAGTAGTACCTGTTAATTATAACTATGAACATAGCAACTATTCTTGGATTGAATCAAACAATGTTTTAGCTTTACAATACTTAACTAAAGCACCTGTTAGTGATAATGAAGTTGATGAGAATAATGTAGTTATTGGTAAAAAAGGTAATTTAAATGAAGTTTTAGAAGATTTTTATGATTTGAAACTATTAGTTAAGAAAAATGAAGATTCTAATACTTGGGATTTAGTTAAAGAAAATGGTGAATTCGACCAAGATGAAAGACATGTTTTCAAGATGCAATACAAAAAAGATGATGTTGAAACGATCCATATTAATTTATATGTAGATTTATTTAATAAAACTACAGATCATGAACTTAAAGATAAAGATAAATTAAAGATTGTACCTTATCGTGATTTTGCAGAAAGAGAGGATATGCCAGCTAAATATCCAGAATTTAGAGCTGAATCTTATAGCTGGAAAGACGATTCTGGGAATGTAAAATTAGAAAATTATATTTCGATTGTCTTAAATACTGATGCTATTCATTATGTAATTGATTTTAAAGCACTTAATGAAAATGGTGATGTTATTGATATTGCTGATCAATTTCAAAGCAAAAGATTTTGGAATAATGATTATTTATATAGTTATAAAGATTATGAAGGTTACAATTCTCAACAATTCTTTGATTATATTGCAAGAATCGTTGTTTTAGGATATGCAAGAAATGCTGCAACAGCATCTTCATTTTGGAGTTTTGTTTATACTTTCATTTATCCTTTAGTTATTGTTTTCTTAATTTGGATTTTGTTTAGAAAGCAAGGACAGTTAAAGAAATTCAAAGAGTATTATAATATTGCCGCAATCACATCATTAATTCCAATTATAGTAGTATTTATAGTATCTTGGTTTTGGCCAAATATACTATCATATTATGTAATTGGTTTTGCGGTCTACTATTTATTCATAATTGCTAAGATAAATAACTATCAAGAAGTAGTATAAAAAGTCTGTTATTACAGACTTTTTTCACTTTCCAAATTACTAGTTTTATGGTAAAATATCTATATTGAGGAGTTAATAATTATGGAAGATAAAATTGCAAGAATTAAGGTTATGGTCTATCTTTATAACGCTGATATTAATAATAGTTTAGATTTAGATGCTGATTTTATTAAAGAAAAATGCAATGAGCAGTTAGCTTATTCTATTATTATTGGTACTCTTTTAAAGTTGGATTCAATCGACTTTTTAATCAATAAATATATTACGAATTATTCACTAAATCGTTTAAATTATGTTACAAGAAGCATTGTTCGTTCCGCAACTTATGAACTTGTTTATACTGATGCGAAACCAGAAGTAGTAATAGCAACAGCTTTAGATTTATGTCATGAATATACTGAACTAGAACATGGTGATTCATCAAGATTAGTAAATTCACTTTTAGATAAGATCTATAAGGAGACTAAAGATGGAAGAAGTTAAATATTTAACCGTTACCGCTGTTTCATCTTATTTAGAGTACTTAATTAATCAAGACCCTTATTTAGGTAAATTAATCGTTTTAGGTGAAGTATCATCATCAAGATTATCTAAAGGTCATTTGTATTTTAATTTAAAAGATGAAGGTGCTGTTGTTCGTTGCGTGATGTTTAAAAACTATCTTGATCAAAATAATCTTGATATTAAAGATGGGATGAAAGTATTAGTTTACGGAAAACTTAATCTTTACAAACAAGGTGGTTATTATAGCATCATGTGCTTTAAAATCGATGAGTTTGGAAAAGGAGATTTATATAAAGCATTCTTACTTTTAAAAGAAAAGTTGGAAAAAGAAGGTTTATTCAAAGAAGAGTATAAAAAACCGATTCCAAGAATTAATGAAAGAATTGGTGTTATTACTGCTGCTACAGCAGAAGCATTTAACGATATTAAAATTACAATTACAAGAAGATTTCCTAGTAGCGTTATCTATTTATATCCGTCACTTGTTCAAGGAGATAGTGCGCCAAAAGCTATTATTAAAGCTTTGAATAAGGCTAATCAAGATAATTTAGTTGATGTAATTATCTTAGCTCGTGGTGGAGGAAGTCAAGAAGATTTAAGTTGTTTCAATAATGAAGAACTTGCTTATGCGATTTTTAATTCCAAAATTCCAATTGTAACTGGTATTGGTCATGAAGGAGACTTTACGATTGCTGATTTTGTTGCTGATAAAAGAGCAGCAACACCAACTGCAGCTGCAACGCTTGTTACGATTGATTCAAGTGAATTAAAAGAACAATTAAATAAAGTAGAACTAAGATTAAATTCGATAATTGTAAGACAAATTACTAATTTAGAGCATCAATATAATGTTTTAAAAAACAATTATTATTTAAAGAATTATAGTGAAGTTTTAGATTTAAAGATTAAAGATTTAAATAATTTATATTTTAAACTTAATCAGCTATCACCATTAAATAAAATTAATATTGGTTTTAGTGAACTGGAAAGTTATAAGAAAAGATTATCATTAATTAAACCTTTAGAAAAAATAGATGCTTTAAAAGATAAAGTAAATGATTATAATCTTAAAATAAACAAATTACTTGAAAATAAAATAAATGAATTTAATAGGCAAATAAATAATAATATAGATAGATTAATTATTATTAATCCGCTTAATTTAATGAAAAAAGGCTATGCTTTAGCTTATCAAGAAGGAAACTTAATTAAATCTGTTACTGAATTAGATCAAGCTAGACCTTTAGAAGTTAAGTTTAGTGATGGAAAAGTTGAAACAAAAATTTCAAAAATAGAAAGGAATAACAATGGCAGTTAAATTTGAAGAATTATTAAAAGAATTAGAAAAGATTGTTTTAGATTTAGAAAAAGGAGACTTAAGTTTAGAAGAATCTTTAAAGAAATATCAACGTGGAATTGAACTTTCAAAACTTTGTAAGGAAAAATTAGAAGAAGCAAAAGAAGTTGTTGTAAAGAACATGGGAGAATAGAATGAATTCTTTATTGGAAATTAAAGATCCTAAGTTTTTAAAAGATCTTTCAATTAAAGAATTAGAAGAACTAGCTCAAGAAATAAGAACTTATATTATTGAAACAGTGAGTAAAACTGGAGGACACCTAGCTAGTAGTTTAGGTACTGTAGAGCTAGTCATTGCTTTGCACTATATTTTTGATTTACCTTACGACCGTTTAGTATTTGATATTGGTCATCAAGCTTACACTCATAAAATTCTTACTGGACGTGCTATAGATTTTAAAAACTTAAGAAAAAAGAATGGAATTAGTGGGTTTTTAAGTTATGATGAAAGTAAATATGATGTATTTGAAGCAGGGCATTCATCTACATCTCTTTCTGCTTTAGCAGGGTTTTTAAAAGCTAAAGAGTTAGGAAAAGATATCGGTGAAGTAATTGCTTTAATAGGTGATGCTTCCTTACAAAATGGACTAGCATTTGAAGCTTTGAATTATTTAGGTGGATTAAAAAACCAAAAGTCTATTATTATTTTAAATGATAACAAAATGTCAATTTCTAAAAATGTAGGCCGTTTAAGTAAATCTTTTCGAAAGCTAAGAATAAAAAAGTCATATATTTCTTTTAAAAAGGTTATTCCTCAAGGTTTAAGAAGAATGTTTAGAGCTTTAGCTTATGGTGATAATGTTTTTTCAGCTTTTGGTTTTAAGTATTATGGTCCGATTGATGGCCATGATTTCAAACAATTATTTAAATATTTAGAACAAGCTAAGAAAAGTAAAGAATCAATTGTAATTCACGTTAGAACTATAAAAGGAAAAGGTTATAAACCAGCTGAATCTGATCAAGTTGGAAAGTGGCATAGTGTTGCACCTTTTGATTTAAAAACAGGAAATGCTTTACAAGATGAAAAGCTTTCTTGGAGTAAAGCAATAGCTAATTTAATAGAGCAAGAAGCATTAAATAATGACAAGATTCATATAATCGCCCCTGCGATGATTTATTCAGGAGGATTTAGTGAGTTTGAAAGAAAGTATCCTAATAAGATTACTGATGTTGGGATAGCAGAACTTCATGCAATTGTTATGGCATCAAGTATGGCTAAAGAAGGTTTAATTCCGATAATTCCTATCTATTCTACTTTCTTACAACGGGCTTATGATGGGATTAATCATGATCTTGCTCGTCCTAATTTAAAGGCAATTTTACTTGTAGATCATGCAGGTTTAATTTCAAATGATGGTTCAACTCATCAAGGTATCTTTGATTTAAGTTTATTAAATAGTTTACCTAATATGACAATAATGATGCCAAAAGATTTATCTGAGGCAAAGGCACTATTGAAAATTGCTATTAATGATGTAAAAGGATCTGTTGCCTTTCGTTTTCCTAAGGGAAGCATAGATGAAAGACTAGAAGATGAAGAGCTAGAATTTGGAAAATATAAAATAGAACTTCCTTTAACTAAACAGAATGTAATTAGTTATGGTGAAAATGTTAATTTACTTAAAAAAGAAATCTTAAAACAAGATAAAAAAATAGGTTTAATTAATGCTTTATTTATTAAACCTTTAGATTATGAGTTATTAAGAAGTCTTAAAAACACTGTTCTTTATGTCTTTGAAGAGGCAGTGGAAGTAGGGAGTTTAAACTCTAGTTTACACTTATTTAATAGTAAAGAAGACTTAGAGATTAAAATTCATACAATTGGCATTGATAAATTCTTAGATGTAGGTACAAAAGAAGAACTATTAGATGATGCTTTAATGAATATAGAAGAATTTATAAAGAAAATTTAAGGAGGCTTAGATGTTACAAAGATTGATAGTTAAAAACTTTGCGATAATTGAAAATATTGAGATAGAGTTTAAAGATAAAATGACTGTTTTATCAGGTGAAACTGGTGCAGGAAAGAGTCTAATTATTGATGCTATCGGTCTTTTGTTTGGAAAAAGAGCTAGTGTTGATTTAATTAGATACAAAGAAACAAAAGCTACTATTACTGGTATTTTTACAAATACTAAGGAAATTATAGAATATTTACAAGAAAAATACTTGAATTTAGGTGATGGAGAATCTTTAATTATTTCAAGAGACTTATATTTAAACTCAAGTTCTGTCGCTAAGGTTAATAGCGATGTTGTTTCGATAAACATTTTAGCTGAACTTGGAGAGTTAATTGGCGATATTCATAATCAATTTGATAGCCAGGCTTTAACTCATCCTAAAAACTATTTAAACTTTTTAGCTGATGATGGAATTAAAGATAAATTAAGTAATTATAAAGTCTTACTAAACGAATATAAACAAACTAAAAAAGAATATGATGCTTTAGTAAAAGAAAATGAAGAAAATACAAAACAAATTGATTTTATTAAATATCAGTTAAAAGAATTAAAAGCTGCACATTTAAATTTAACTGAAGAAGAAGACTTAAAAAATCAAGAAAACTATCTTAAAAACTATGAAGTAATCTCAACAGCTTTTGAAGAGATTAAAGAATTATTAGAAAATAGGGGTTCATTAGATAATATCGCTTCTACATTCTCTCGTCTTTCTGTTTTGAAAATTAACCCTGAAGCTGAAGAGCTAATTGAAAAAATTAAGTCAAGTTACTATGATCTTGAAGCTAGTTACGATGAGTTAAAGAAAATGAATCGATCTTTAGAGTTTGATCCTGAAGCTTTAGACCAAATTAATGAGCGTTTAAGTGTTTATTCTTCATTAAAACGCAAATATAAGCTTAATACAGAGGGATTAATTAATTTAGAAGGGGAATTAGCCGATAAAGTTTCTCAAATTGACACATATGACCTTGATTTAAAGGAAATTAAGGCTAAATTAGATAAATCTTATAGTAGTGCCTATAAAGAAGCAGAAATTATTAGTAAATTAAGAAAAGAAAAAGCAGTTAATTTTGAAAAAGAAATAACTGCTAATTTAAGAGATTTAGAACTTATTAAAACTAATTTTAAAATTGAGTTTACTAAGCTTAGTGAATTAAGTGATAATGGTTTTGATAAAGTTGACTTTTTAGTTAGTTTTAACGAAGGTGAACCTTTAAAGTCTTTATCTAAAGTTGCAAGTGGTGGTGAATTATCACGTTTTATGCTTGCTTTAAAAGTAATGATTAACGAAAAGATGAACTATCAAACGATGATTTTTGATGAAATTGATAGTGGTGTTTCTGGTAAAACTGCTTATGCAATTGCAAATAAACTAAAACAAATTGCAAACTTTAGTCAAGTTTTATCAGTTACTCACTTACCTCAAGTAGCTGCTATCGCTGATAGTCACTTATTTATAAGTAAAGAAGTTCTAGATGGAAGAACTGTAACTAAGTTAAAACATTTAGAAAATGAAGAACGAGTGATTGAGATTGCAAAGATGATCTCTAATGGCATTGTAACTGATGCAAGTTATAACTTAGCATTAGAATTATTAAAGAAATAAAAAAAGAAGTTATTATTTAATAACTTCTAAGCTTTACTAAGTAAAAAGATTAAAGCAACAACTGGAATTACAATAATACCAATTATTATTAATACAATTGTTATTTTTCCTAGTGTAGTTTTCGCAGGTGATTTTTTGATTTCAACTTCAATACTATCATCTCTACGCTTTTTCGTAACTATAACAGGCTCTTTTTCTTTTTTCTCTTTCCTTGCCATTAATCTCACCTCTTTTATTCTTTGATACATTATACCATAAAATTTTGAAAAAAGGAATGATAATATGCAAAAAGGACGAATAATTTTTCATATCGATATGAATGCTTTCTTTGCATCTTGCGAGATTAAACGAAGACCTGAACTAAAAAACAAGGCGGTTGTTGTAGCACGTAATGATGAACAAAGAAGAGCAATTATTTTATCTCCAAATTATATAGCTAGAGATAAAGGAATTAAAACAACAATGTCAGTAAAGGAAGCAATGAAAATTGATCCTTATATTGTAGTTGTAGAGCCTGATCATGCATATTATGAAGAGATTTCTCGGATTTTTATGAAGTTTTTATACTTAATTACTGATCAAATAGAGCAAGGATCTATTGATGAGGCCTATTTAGATGTAACTGAAACTAGCAAAAAAGTAGATGATCCTCTTATGCTAGCAAAATATATTCAAACAACTTTAAATGAGAAGTTTGATTTACCTTGTTCGATTGGAATTGGACCCAATAAGTTTTTGGCAAAAATGGCATCAAACTATAAAAAGCCTTTAGGAATTACTATTTTTCGTAAAAGAGAAATTGATAAAACGATATGGCCTTTAGATATTGGAAAAATGTATGGGATTGGCCCCAAAACAAAAGCGAAATTAAATAGTATTGGGATAAATACGATTAAAGATCTAGCAAAATATCCAGATTATAATCGTTTAAAAACTGTTTTAGGACCATCATCAGCTGACACACTTTATAACTGGGCTTGGGGAAATGATAATAGTAAAGTTGACCCAGACCGCTATGAAGAAGTACAATCTATTTCTAACTCAAACACTTTTATGTATGATGTTTTTGATATAAGAGAACTTAAACAGATGCTTAAACTATTAGTTAATACGGTTAGTAATAGGTTAGATAAAGAAAAAAAACAAGCTCAAACTGTGAGCTTACAAATAAAATATGGCAATTTTACATCAATTTCTCGTAATAAAACTATGATGATTCCTGTTACTGAAAGTGATGAGATCTATGAAATTATTGAAGAATTATTTATAGAAAATTATGATGAAAGACAGGCTGTAAGACTACTAGGAGTGGGGTTAATGAAACTTACCCCAAGGGTTGAAAAAGAAATCAAGCAAATTTCCTTTTTAGATAATTTAAGTGAAATCGAAAGTGAAGCACAAATCGATAATTTACTTAAAGATGTAGAAGAGAAATTTGGAAAAGGAATAATAAAGAAAGGATATTACAAAAAAGATAATGTTAGGAAAGATTGAAACATACAAAGTAGACCGTGAAACGGATATTGGCTATACTTTGATAAAAGATGGGAAAGAATACTTTTTACATCGCAATGAAACAAATTTTGCTAAGCTAAAAGCTAAAGACTTAGTTAAAGGTTTTTTATATTTAGACAAAAAAGGAAGAGAAGCAGTAACGATGATTATTCCCAAAGTCACTGTTGATAATGTTGGTTATGGTAAAGTAGTTTCTGTAAATCATAGCTTAGGCTGTTTTATTGATATTGGGATTAGTAAAGACATCCTTTTATCAAAAGATAATTTACCATACAATTTAGATTATTGGCCAGAAGTTGATAGTCTACTTTTAGGTATTTTAAGAGTAAAAAAAGATAAACTTTATTTTAATATTTTACGTAAAGATGAAATTATGAATCTTGCAAGAAACCCACAAGATCTAGATTATAGTGTGAACTATGAAGGATTGGTTTATTTTGCGGGAGAAAAAGGAATTAATTTAATTACAGAAGACTTAAATTTAATCTTTATTGCTAGCGAAAATTTACGTAAAAATTATCAATTAGGTGAAAAAGTTGAGTTTAGAATTACGGAAAAGCTAGCTGATAAGACATATTTAGGAATGCTACCTGGTGGAATTTTATCAAATATCGAACATGATAGCAAAGTTATTTTAGATTACTTAAAAAGTCATCGTGGAACAATGCCTTATTCTTCTAAAACATCACCATTAATTATTGAAAGAGTTTTTTCTATGAGTAAAAGTTCATTTAAAAAAGCTTTAGGTAATTTATATAAAAAAGGTGAAGTAGAGCTTTTAGATGATAAAACGATATTAAAAAGAACGATTTAACGTAAATACTAATCTTATTGACAAATCTTGTATTTTATTTTATAATAAAGTATATGAGAATAAAAACCTAAGGGCGCTATTAACGTTCTCTAGTTATAAAGTGCACTATTTATTTATGGGCAGCACCTTTAGTTTATCGTCCTTAAAATATTTTAAGGACTTTTTATTTATTCTGGGAGGATATTATGTATCAAAAAGTTAAAGGAACAATTGACTATTATGGCACTGAAACTAAAAAGTTACAAATTGTTTCTAAAAAAGTAAAAGATATAATTGAAAACTTTGGCTATGAAGAAGTAGTTTTACCGATTATAGAAAATACAGAAGTATTTACAAGATCATCTGGTGAGACTTCCGATATCGTGAGAAAGGAAATGTATACTTTCGAAGATAGAGGTAAACGTAGCCTTACTTTGCGTCCAGAAGGTACTGCAGGTGTTGTACGCTTCTTTTTAGAAAGTAAAGAATATGCAAATCTTGATTTAAAGAAATATTATTACTTCGGACCGATGTTTCGTTATGAAAGACCGCAAAAAGGAAGATACCGCCAGTTTATTCAATTCGGTGTTGAAGTTTTTGGAAAAAGCAGTTATTTACTTGATGTTGATGTTATTTACTCAGCATATGCTATTTTTAAAGCTTTAGGTATTAAAAATATTCGTTTAAGAGTTAATACAATTGGTGATTTTGGATCAAGAAAAGACTATGCTTTAGCATTAAAAGAATATTTTAAACCTAAACTTTCTTCGCTTTGCCCTGATTGTAATGAAAGATATGCAACTAATCCTTTAAGAATCTTAGATTGCAAAGTTGATAGTGAAAGTGAAGCATTAAAAAAAGCACCGAAAATCAAAGATTATTTAAGTGAAGAATCAAAATTATACTTTAAAAATCTTTTAGAAGCTTTAGATATCTTAGAAGTACCATATGAGGTTGATGATACTCTTGTTAGAGGTTTAGATTACTATACTGACGTTGTATTTGAATTTGAAGCAATGATTGATGGTAGTTATTTAACGGTTTGTGGAGGGGGAAAATACTCGGATTTAGTTAAAAATATGGGTGGTCCTGATCTTCCTGGTATAGGTTATTCTTTTGGGATTGAAAGATTAATTGAACTAATGAGTGAACTTAATTTATTTGAAGATTTAGATCCTAAAGTAGATTTAGTAATTATTAGTTTAGATGAAAATACAAAAAAACAAAGTTTGAAAATCGCTAATGATTTAAGATCTTTTGGTTATAAAGTAGAACTTGATTATTCTTCGATAAAAATGAAGCAACAATTTCGCCTATCAGAGAAATTAAATGCTAGCTTAGTTTTAATTTATGGTGAAGAGGAAGATAAAAACAAAGAAATTCAAGTTAAAAACCAAAAAAACGGAACTCAAGAGAAGATTAAAATTAAAGATTTAGAGAAATATTTAGGAGAAAATTTATGAAAACACAACTAAGAGATGTAATGAATGGTAGTTTAAGAATAGAAGATGTTGGTAAAAAGGTTAGTCTATGTGGCTGGTGTGCGAAAAAGCGTAATTTAGGCGGACTAATTTTTGTTGATTTACGTGATAGATCTGGGATTGTGCAAATTGTTGCTCGTCCAGAAAATAAAAACTATTCTTTAATGGAAGAAGTAGGTAATGAATATGTACTTCAAGTTAAAGGAACTGTAGTAGAACGTGAAAGTAAAAACAGCAATCTTCCTACTGGTGATATTGAAATTGATATTGAAGAGTTAAGAATCTTATCAAAAGCTAAACAACCACCGATGATTATTGCTGATAAAACTGATGCCTTAGAAGATTTACGTATGAAGTATCGTTATTTAGATTTAAGACGCCCTGTAATGCAAGAAAACATGTTTTTAAGAAGTAAAGTAGTTAACTCTATTCGCTCGTTTTATAATAGCGAAGGTTTTATTGAAGTTGAAACACCAACTTTTGGTAAATCAACTCCTGAAGGAGCTCGCGACTACTTAGTACCTTCAAGAGTAAATCCAGGTAAATTTTATGCTTTACCTCAATCTCCTCAAACATATAAACAGTTATTAATGATTTCTGGTTTTGATCGTTACTATCAAATAGCTAAATGTTATCGTGATGAAGATGCAAGAGCAGATAGACAAATGGAATTTACCCAAATCGACGTTGAGATGAGTTTTGTTGGAGAAGAAGATGTTTATGCTACAACTGAGCGTATGCTTAAGAAAATGATGAAAGATTCAGTAGGTGTTGATATTAAGATTCCTTTTAAGAGATTAAAATTCGAAGAATCAATGGATTTATATGGCACTGATAAGCCAGATTTACGTTTTGATTTAAGACTTTTTGATATTACTAGTTTAGCTAAATTAATTGATTTTGAAATCTTTAATAAAGTTATTGAAGACAAAGGTATTATTAAAGCAATTAACGTTAAGAATGCCTCAGAAAAATATTCAAGAAAAGATTTAGATAGCTTAACAGAAAAGATTAAATCAACTTATAAAGCACCTGGTTTAATGTGGCTAAAATATCAAAATAGTGAATTTGCTGGTTCGATTAAGAAATATTTAACTGAAGAATATATAGAAAAACTTTCTAAGAAACTAAAAATTGAAGAAAACGATATGATTTTAATCGTTTCTGGTAAAGATAGTATTGTAAATGCATCACTATCTTATTTAAGAAACTTCTTTGGTAAAGATTTAGGATTAATTGATGAAAATGCTTATAGTTTTTTATGGGTTACAGATTGGCCTTCTTTCGAATATAATGAAGAAGAAGATAGATTAGTTGCGGCTCATCACCCATTTACTAGTCCTAAAAAAGAATGGGAAGATAAACTATTAACTGAACCAGAAAAATGTTATTCAATGTGTTATGATGTTGTTTTAAATGGCTATGAGCTAGGTAGTGGTTCAATTAGAATCTTTGATGAAAAGATTCAAAGTGATATGTTCCAAGCTATAGGTTTAAATGAAAAAGAAATTGAAGAAAAGTTTGGTTTCTTTATTGAAGCTTTAAAATATGGAACACCTCCTCATGGGGGAATTGCTTTAGGAATTGATAGATTAGTAATGATTCTTACTAAATCTGCATCACTTCGTGAAGTTATTGCTTTTCCGAAAACTGCTAGTGCAATGGACTTAATGAGTGGTGCACCTGGAGAAGTAAGTCAAAAGCAATTAGATGAATTAAAAATTAAAATTGTGAAGTAGGTGATATTATGTTTCTTTCTTCAACACTTGTGCAATGGTTGATTGTTGGGGGAGTAGTAGTTTTATTTGTAATTATAACTATTCTAAATAAATTAGTTAAAGCTCCTGAAGGTGTTAAAATATCTGAAAGGTGTGGTAACTGTCAATCAAAAACTTGTATTTTAAAAACTGAAGAATTGGAAAAGAAAAAGGCTGAAATAAAAGCCAGCCTTAAAGAATGTGAAGAAAAAGGATTGTTTGTAGGTGAAGAAGATGAAGAGAAATGATTATATTTCTTGGGATGAATACTTTATGGGAGTTGCTTTGCTTTCAAGTATGAGAAGTAAAGATCCTAATACCCAAGTTGGAGCATGCATCGTTAACCCTAAAAAAAGAATTATTGGTATAGGCTATAATGGCCTTCCTTTTGGTTGCAATGATGATGAATTTCCATGGGTAAATCAAGGAGACTTTTTAGATACAAAATATCCATATGTTGTTCATGCTGAGCCTAATGCAATTTTAAATAGCACAGAAAAGTTAGATAATTGTACTTTATATGTGACTTTATTTCCTTGTAACGAATGCACTAAACTAATAATTCAAGCAGGAATTAAAGAAATTGTCTATTTAGATGATAAATATGCCAGTACAAATACTGATTTAGCAGCTAAAAAGATGTTAGATAGTGCTAAAGTTAAATATCGTAAAATGGAACCTTTTAAGGTTAGGATTGAGAAATGATTAGTTATTTCAAAAACTTTTTTTCTTCATTCAAAGATCGCAAATTTTCTTTTAAAATTAGTTTTGTCCTTTTAATCTTACTTTGGATTTTTTTGATGATTATTACTTTAGTACCATTAAACTATGAAATGACAACACCAGGAGTATACACAAGAACAACTAATGATGTTTATGTTGTTAATGGAAATAACCGAGGTAATATTTACACTTTAGGAGTTTATGGTAAAAGAAAATTAACGATTCTTGAGTCTTGGCTAGTAAAGATAGACCCTAAATCAGATTTAGATCCTTATGATCCTAAAACGGATATGAGTGATAAGGAATTTAATCGTTTTGGTACTATAAGTCATAGCATAAGTAATATTAATGCTATTTATGTTGCTTTTAATACCTTTAAAGAAAAAAATCCTAATCAATTTAAGACTCATTATAATCCATATCTTCCACCAGAAAAGGTATTAGATGCTGAGTATAAAGGATTATTAGTTTCTGCTTTAAGAAAAGAATATACGGGTGCTATCAAAACAGATGATATAATTACTCATTTAAATGGTGAGTTAATCACCTCATTTGAGCAGTTTTTAGAGAAAATAAGACTTCATTTAAAAACTAATGATAATTATAAAGTAACAGTAATTAGAAACTACAACAAAGAAAATGAGACAAGTTTTGAAATTACTGATGCGCCAGTTGCTAAAGATGATCAAAGATATTTACCTTACTATTTGGAAGATTATATTCGTCTTTACAAATTAGAACCACTTGTTTTAATCTCTCAAGCTAGTTCAATTGGTTCAAGTGGTGGAGCAATGAAGGCTCTAGCAATTTATGATGCATTACATTATCAAAGCATTATTTTAGGTTTAAATGTTGTTGGTACGGGAACGATTGATATGCATGGTAATATTCATGAAATAGGGGGAATAAGACAGAAGATAATTACTGCAAGTGATGGTAATTTTGATGTCTTTTTTGTACCTAAAGCTAATTATGAGGAAGCCAAAGCTGAATATGATAATATTTATACAGATAAAGAAGGATTTGATTTAGTAGCTGTAGAGACTTTTTCAGATATTTTAGAATATTTTGAAGCAGGTGAAGAATAATGGATAATAATTATAATAAGAATGTAGAAAAGTTAGAAAAAGCAGTTCCTGATGGACTTTGGAAAAAAGGTAAATATGAGTTTAAAAAGTTTACGAAGATGCGTTTTCGTAAAAGTACAAACATCATAAGTTTTATCTTTGGCTTTTTAATTGGAATTATTATCGTTTTACCATTAGGATTAGTAATGTATCAAGTTTTAAATATTTTTAAGTATAATGCTAATGCTTTTCGATTGTTTTTAGTAATAGTTTGGATTTTAATTATGTTAGTTAATGGTATTTCTAACTTCTTTACACTTAGGATTGTGAAAAGTTATAATCCTGATATGACTAACTTGCAAGAAATTGATGATATGGCAATTTTTGTCTACCAATTTTTAAATCCAGGATTTGCGATCTTCGTATTACTTTTACTAGCATTTTTCGGATTAAAGTTTTTAGGAGGATAAAATGAAACATAAAGATATTATTATTGGACTAGCGATTACTATTGTTTTAGTAATAATTGACCAATTACTAAAATTATGGGTAATTTCTCGTTTTAAAGAAGCAGGAGTTGTAAAGGCAATTCCCAAAATTATCGATATTCAGTATGTAGAGAATTCTGGAGCTGCCTTTGGGATTTTTGCAGGAAGGTTATGGCTATTTATTCTTATAACTGTTCTAGCTTTAGCTTTCTTTGGCTTTCTTGCAAAGGATTTGAATTTTAAAGAACATCCTTTTTATAGCGTTGGCATAGTCTTAATAATAAGTGGAACAGTTGGTAACTTTATAGATCGTATTTTTAGAGGTTATGTAGTTGATTTTATCCAATTTGCTTTCTGGCAAACTTTTGCCACATTCAATTTCGCTGACATGTGTATTGTTTGTGGGGTAGCTACAATGGTTATTTCTTTACTCTTTGGAGAAGTGAAACTTGAATGATTGAATATAGTTTTACCTATTTTGAAAAAGAAGAAGAAAGAATTGATTTATATTTAGTAAAAATGCTGCCTGATTTTAGTCGTAGTAAAATCCAAAAGTTAATTAAAGATAATTATTGTTATGTAAATGAAGACTTAGTTAAAGCAAGTTATAAACTATCTTATCTTGATGAAATAGCATTAACTGTACCAGAAGCAAAAGAAGATGAAGTTCTAGCTGAAAATATTCCTTTAGAGATTGTTTATGAAGATTCTGATGTAATTGTAATTAATAAAGCTAAAGGCTTAGTAGTTCATCCTGGTGCTGGTAATCCTAGTGGAACTTTAGTCAATGCTTTAAAATATCATTGCAAAGACTTATCAGGAATTAATGGCATTTTAAGACCTGGTATTGTCCATCGTTTAGATAAGGACACTAGTGGACTTTTAGTTGTTTGCAAGAACGATTATGCTCATAATAAACTAGCAGAACAATTTGCTAGTCAAACAGTTGTAAGAAAGTATTTAGGAATTGTAACTGGTGAAATTGACCATAATTTAGGGAAGATTACAGCACCAATTGGCAGAAGTAAAGATAACCGCCTTAAAATGGCTGTTTTAGAAGAAGGAAAAGAAGCAATTACTTATTTCACTGTTTTAGAAAGATTTGGCGGCTATAGTTTAGTTGAGTTTAGTTTAGTTACTGGTAGAACACATCAAATTAGAGTTCATATGGAATATATCAGTTTTCCTATTTTAGAAGATCCTTTGTATAACAAAGCAAAAACTAATGAAGGACAATATTTACATGCTTATGTCTTAGGTTTTAATCATCCGAGAACTAATAAATACTTAGAGTTTAAAACAGAAATTCCTGATCGTTTTCAAGAATTCATTAATAAACACAAATAAAAAATAAGGCTTAAATGCCTTATTTTTTTAAGTTCTTGAAATGTGTTTTTCCAATATTATCAAAGATTTTATTACCGTATCTTTGTTTTAATTCATTTATCGCTTTATCTACAATGCTTCCAGCCCCTTTAGGAAGTTTATAATTAATTAAATTTGATAAATCATCTATTTGTTTATTAAACAAGTACCTTGCAATAATAGAAGCAGCTGCTATACTTAAAACTTTGCTTTCACCTTTTTCTAAAAAGTTTACTTTTTCTTTAAGAATATCTTTTTGATCTTCTAAATAACTATAATAATTCTTTTCTGATGCAAACTTGTCGATGATTATTTGGTCATATTTTACTTTTTTACTTAAAGTAAGTAAGGCTTTATTATGTATTAAGGCTTTGATTTTGTTTAGGTTATTACCTGAAGCAATCATTTTATTGTATTGCGTTGGGCTTAAGATAATTGCTTCATAAGGAATGATTTTGATTAATTCTTGAGCGATTTTATTAATTTGCGTGTCAGTTAAAACTTTAGAGTCTTTTACGCCAAGTGCTTTTACTTTTTCTAAATCTTTACTGTCGATAAACGCAGCACAAACTACCACACCACCAAAAAAATCCCCAGTTCCAACTTCATCACTACCAATAATTGAATGCTCTATAGTTTTACCAATAAGTAAGCTAATTTTATTATGTGTTTCATCTTCCTTTGCGCCTTGAATTAGCAAGGTAAGGTTTGTATAAATGGTGATTGTAAATTCTGGTTTATTTTTAGCTAAAAATAGAGTATAATTATTAGTAGGAGTTGTACTATATTTCTTATAGTGTTTAATTATTAAATTTGCTTGATTTTGTGTTAATTTATAAGATATTGGCATAAACTTAACTCCTTTATTAATAAATTATATCACAATATTGACTTAAAAAGGAAGATAGAATGGAAAAGTATTTAAAAGTTTTAGAATTTGATAAGATTGTTACTTTATTAAAAGAACATTTGGAACTTGAAGAAAATAAAGAAGATCTAAAAGAGGTAAAACTAACTAATAACTTAGATACAATTAATCTAATGTTAGACCAAACTGATGAGTTTTCAGGTATTTTAGTTAGAATTAGACGTATGCCTCTTTATTTTAAGAAGGATTTAAAACATTTATTATCTAAAACAACTAAAGCTGGTGTTTTAAGTATTGAAGAGATCTTAGAAGTCTACAAACTTCTTAAAACTGTTCAAGATAATATAGCTTTAGTCAATAGTTATAAAAAATCTGAAATTAAGCTTGATCATTATCGCTCATTTGTCTCTAACTTAATAGATTTAAAAGCTTTAATAAGAGCAATTACTGATGTAATGACACCTTATGGTGATATTTTAGATAATGCATCACTTAATTTAAGTAGAATTCGTAAAGATATTTCTCGTAAAGAAGCAAATATTCAATCAAAACTTCAAGAATTAATAAATAAACATGCAGCTAAGTTAAACGAAAAACAAGTTTTTTTACGAAATGATCGTTATTGCTTATCAGTTAAAAGTAGTTTTAAAAACTCAATTCGTGGTATTATCCATGATGAGTCTGCAAGTGGTGAAACAGTTTATTTAGAGCCAGAGGCGATAAATCAGCTTAATATTGAGATAAATCAGCTTCAAAATGATGAATCTAAGGAGATTACAAAAATTTTGATGGACATTTCATCACAAATCGCTCTAAATTATGATTCTTTAATTCAAAATTACTATATTATTAAAGAAATGGACTTAATTTTTGGAAAAGCATCATTAAGTAACAAGCTTAATGGCCAAAGAATAGGTGTAAATAATAACAATATCTTTGAATTATATAATGCCTACCATCCTTTACTTAATGTTCCGAATATTGTAAAGAATAATGTTGTTATTAAAGATAACAAAGGAGTAGTAATTACAGGCCCTAATACTGGCGGTAAAACTGTTTTACTAAAAACAATTGGCTTAATTACACTAATGGTTAAATTTGGCTTGTTAGTCCCAGCTGATCAAAAGAGCAATATCCAAATCTTTGATAATGTTTACGCAGATATTGGTGATGAGCAATCAATTGATCAAAATTTATCAACATTCTCATCACACTTAAAAACTATTATAGACATTATGAATAATGTTACTGATAATTCTTTAGTCTTACTTGATGAGCTTGGAAGTGGAACAGATCCATCAGAAGGTGCCGCACTAGCTATTGCTATTTTTGACTATTTATTAGAGAAAAACTGTCTTGTTATTGCCACAACTCATTATTCAGAGTTAAAAGTTTACGCATATAAAGCAGAAAATGTTATGAATGCTAGTGTTGAATTTGATGTAAATACTTTAAAACCAACTTATAAGCTCTTAATGGGTATTCCTGGTATGAGTAATGCTTTAGTAATTTCTGAAAACTTAGGCTTAAATAAAGCTGTTTTAAGTAAAGCTAAAGCTAATTTGAAATCAAAAGATACTGACTTAAGTCAAGTTTTAGATACACTAACTAAAAAATCATTAAAAGTGAGTGAAGAATTAGATAGTTTAAAAGCCCAAAGTAAAGAATTAGAAGCAAAATTAAAAGAAGTAGAAGCTTTAAAACTATCTGCTTTAAGAGAAAAAGATCGTATTTTAAGCCAAGCTGAAAAAGATGCTGAAAAATTATTAAAAGAAAACAAACAAACTTTAGAAAATTTAATTAAAGAATTAGAAGAAAACAATAAAAAGCTAATTAAAGAGCATGAAATAGCTGATCTTAAATATAAAACTAAACAAATCTTTCAAAAAACCGATGTAGTTTTTGAAGAAAGTGATGAAGAGTTAAAGGTAAATGATAGGGTTTATATCAAAAGTTACAACTCTTATGGTACAATTACTAAAGTCTTGCAAAAAGATTTATATGAAGTTATGATTGGAAGGTTAACTTCAGTTTTAGAAAAGAAGTACTTAAAAAAAGTAGTTCAAGATGATAATACCAATTTATATAAAGCTAAAGTAAGTAAAGTTACTCCTAAAAAATCAGTAAGTTCTCGTTTAGATTTACGTGGAATGCGCTATGAAGAAGCAGAAAGCTTACTTCATGATTATTTTGATCAGTTATTATTAAGTGATTTAAAACAAGTAACGATAATCCATGGTTATGGAACAGGAGTTATTAGGAAGTTAGTCCAAAGCTATTTAGCAGACAACAAAAATGTCTTAGAGTATCGTTATGGTGGCGAAAAAGAAGGCGGTATGGGCTCAACAGTTGTTACTTTAAAATAAAGATTGCATAAAATATGTATTTTTGGTATAATTTACTAAAGTAAAGAGGTGATTAAGAGTGATTCCACTCGCGGAATTGAAATTTAATTTTATTACAAACAACCTATGGTTAGACATTATTTTAATCTGTGGTTTAATTTTATCAATCATTTTACTAGGGATTTACTTAGTAAATGATTATGCTTTCCAAGAAGCAAGTATCGCAAAGCTTAAATCTGAAGATAATGGTGAGAAAAAAGGCAGCAAAAAAGCTATCTTTTTAGCGGAAAAAGAAGACCTTACAAATATTTCTTTCTTTGTTTTAGAATTATTTGGAGTATTACTAATAGCTGCTCTAACTACAGTTATTGCTTTTTCTTTATTTGATAATATTTATCTAGCATTACTTGTGGTGTTTTTCTTTGTAGCTATTGTTTTTAGTATTGTTTTTGCGGTAACATATAAACTTGGTAGAGAATATTCAGAGAAAAAGATCTTAAAATATTCTAATTTCATCTGGTTAATGACTAGAATTACATTGCCATTTACCCTATTCTTACATTTCCTAACAAAGAAAATTAAAAATAAGGAAAAAGTAGCACCAGAAGATGGTGAAGTTACAAATGAAGAGATTGAAGAAATAATTGATGATATTGAAGATACTGGTATCTTTGATGAAGATGATGTTGAGTTAATTCAGTCTGCTTTAGTTTTATCAGCTAAAACTGTTTATGACATTATGACTCCAAGAGTTGATATGGTAGCTTTGGATCAAGAAATGAGCAATAAAGAAGCTTTAGAAGTGTTTTTTGAAAATCAATACTCAAGAATACCAGTTTACAAAGATGATAAAGATACTATTATCGGTGTTCTATCAGAAAGAGATTTCTTTACAGCTATTATTAAAAACGGAATAGATAATTTCAAATTTAAAGATTTAGTTGTAGAGCCATACTATGTATCAAAAAACACTAAAGTTGATGATTTGATTACTGAATTTCAAGAAGCTCAAAGACATTTTGCAATTGTCTTAGATGAATATGGTGGAACTTTTGGTATTGTTACAATGGAAGATGCTTTAGAAGAGTTAGTAGGCGAAATCTATGATGAATACGATGAAGTTGAAGATGATGAATACTTACAACTAAGTAAAAATAAATATCTTTTAGACCAAGGTTTAGACTTACAAGAACTATTTGATGAGTTAAAGTTAGGAACTATTCCTAATACTAGATATAATACTGTTGGTAGTTTTGTCTTTAGTTTATGTAATGGCTTGCCACAAGTAAATCAAAAAGTAGTTCATATGCAAAAAGTAGAAGACTATGAAGGTGAAAAACCTTTACTTATTACTTATGAACTTAAATTTAAAGTCTTAGAAGTTTTAGAACGTCGTATTAAAAAAGTAGAACTTATTATCGATAAGTTAAATGAAGAACCACTTATTTAAATAAGTGGTTTTTAAAAAGGAGGCAAAGGATGAAAACTTGGAATGATTTGTTTTCTATTGAAAAGAAAAAAGACTATTTTTTGGAATTAGCTGAATTTGTAGATGGAGAATATGAGAAATATACAATTTTTCCCAAAAAAGAAGAGATTTTTAAAGCTTATAGCTTAACTCCACTAAAAATGTTAAGGTTGTAATTATCGGCCAAGATCCATATCATGGTGAAAATCAAGCAAATGGCCTTGCTTTTTCTTGTGATTATCCAATATTACCTCCTAGCCTTAAAAACATTTATCAAGAATTAGCTAATGATTTAAAGATAAGAGTCCCTAATAAAGGCGATTTATCAAAATGGGCCAAAGAAGGAGTACTTTTAATCAATGCTATTTTAACTGTAAGGAAAAATGAACCTTTAGCTCATGAAAATAAAGGTTGGGAAGAGTTTACAAAAGCTGTTATTGAGTATTTAGCCTTGTATAAGAAGAATGTAGTCTATATTTTATGGGGAGCATATGCTCAAAGTTATGAACCATATATTAATCATCAAGACAATTTGATTTTAAAATCATCACATCCTTCGCCATTAAGTGCTCATAGGTCTTTTTTTGGAAGTCGTGTTTTCTCGAAAACAAATAATTATTTAAAAGCAAATGGTATTAAACCAATTGATTGGCAATTATAAGAAAAATATGGTATAATTAAGTATAATTTAAAGGGGAGCCTTTAAGGCTGAGAGGTATTAGATACGACCCTAAAACCTGATCTAGGTAATGCTAGCGTAGGGATTAAATAGTTTTTTATAACTATCGTTTTTAATCTCTACTTGTGTAGAGGTTTTTTATTATTAAGGAGCAAATTATGAAAAAAAGACAAGATATTATTATTGCTATTACAGAAACAGCTATTTTCGTAGCTCTAGCAATCGTTTTTGAATTATTATCAAAACTTATCGGCTTAAGCCTTCCTCAAGGTGGAAGTATAAGTCTTACAATGCTTCCTTTACTTATAATTAGTATAAGAAGAGGTGTTGGATATGGTTTTGTAGCTGGATTAATTTTTGGAATCATTAATTTCTTTTTAGATGGGTTTTACTGGCACTGGGGATCAATCTTTTTGGATTATTTGTTTGCTTTTCCTGTTTTGGGTTTAGCTGGCTTATTTAGAAAGAAAGTTGTTAAATCAAGTAACTATTTAATACCAGCATTCTCTCTAGCCGTTTTTATGCGTTTTCTATTTTCGTTTTTAAGCGGAGTTATCTTTTTCTCGCAATATGCGCCTGAAGGTTATTTAAGTAAGTATGGAGAGCTATTTGGGGCAATTATTTATTCAATTGTTTATAATGGTTCATATTTAGTGCTTTCATTACTGCTTTGTTTAGTAATTGCCTTTGGCATTTATCCAGTAATTTTTTATAAAATTGATCTTGAGAAAATAAAAAAATAACAGATTTAAAGTCTGTTATTTTTAATTTAAAAGTATAACTTGTCAACTGCCTCTAAATAGTCAATTGGAGGAGCATATTTTCTTTTGACCTCAATTCCGTTATTTAAAGCATCTTCATAAGTGATTGACTTCTTACCACCTTTTAAACCTATATCGTATAATTCCATAAACTTATCAATATCTATAATTACTACTTTATCAACTTTTTTATAAAAGATAATTACAAACGCTAATCCTCCATGTCTTTTCACATCCACTAAATGTTTTAGTTGGTGAGAGAAGATGTGAGTAAAACTAAATGATAAGTTATTAGTTTCTTTTGCTTCAAAATCGATATATTTACCTCTGTAAATACCATTATAGTCGGTTGTAGAAGGTTTACGGTAATAGGCCTCTACAATTTTTGCTTTTGTTCTTGTAGGGTAGCTTACCTTTACAATTTGAATTGGAGTTGGTTTCTTATAAATATAAGCTAGATCTTTATTACGGTAATATTCATTTGTATTGTTTATTGCCTCTTCAAAAAGCATACCATGAGTGTGTGCTCTTTTAATTTCTTTTTCTTTTGTAGGGCCATTAGGATAATTAATCTTCATTTTATCACCTTATTTCTTTAATTATACCATAAATATATTATAATTTGAATTCGTTTTTTCGTTTTTTTCTTTATTGATAATAGGGTCAATTTATGGTAAAATATTACTAGGTGAAAATAATGGATAAGAACAAATTAATTGAAAGACAAAAGAAAATTAGAAATTTTTCGATTATAGCCCACATAGATCACGGTAAGTCTACTATAGCTGACCGTATTTTAGAATATACTAATACTTTATCAGAAAGAGATTTAAAAGATCAAGTATTAGATAATATGGATATTGAGCGTGAAAGAGGAATTACAATTAAACTGACACCTTGTGAGGTGCTATATAAAGCAGATGATGGCAAAGAGTACATTTTGAACTTAATTGATACTCCAGGCCATGTCGATTTTACCTATGAAGTATCAAGAAGCCTAGCTGCTTGTGAGGGTGCATTACTAGTAGTTGATGCTGCGCAAAGTGTTCAAGCGCAAACATTAGCTAATGCCTACCTTGCAATTGATAATAAATTAGAAATTATTCCCGTAATAAACAAAATTGATCTTGCAGCTGCTGATCCTGATCGTGTAAAAAAAGATATTGAGGAAGTAATTGGGATTAGTACCGAAAATACAGTTCTTACTAGTGCGAAAACTGGTGTAGGAATAAAAGATATTTTAGAAACTATTGTTAGGGATGTACCTGCACCGAAAGGTGATATTGATGCTCCCCTTCAAGCATTGATTTTTGATTCATACTATGATCAATATAAAGGAGCAATTCCAATTGTAAGAGTAATTAATGGAACAATTAAACCTAAAGATGAGATTGTTTTAATGTCTCCTAATTTAAAATATGAAGTTATTGAAGTAGGTATTTATTCACCTAATCAAATTAAACGTGATTACTTAACTGTAGGTGATGTAGGTTATATCGTAGCTGGAATTAAGGAAATTGAAAGTATTCACGTAGGTGATACAATTACTAAACTTCCAAATAAAGCAAAAGAAAAACTTCCAGGCTATCGTAAATTAAACCCAATGGTTTATTCAGGTATGTTTCCTGTTGATAATAAAGACTATCTTGCTTTAAAAGAAGCACTAGAAAAACTTATCTTAAATGATTCATCTTTAACTTATGAACTTGAAAGTTCACAAGCCTTAGGTTTTGGTTTTCGTGTTGGCTTTTTAGGTTTACTTCATATGGATGTTATCCAAGAAAGAATTGAAAGAGAATATGATATAGCTTTAATTCTAACAGCACCATCAGTTCACTATAAAGTAATAGCTAATGATGATAGTGTTTATTATATCGATAACCCAGCTTTACTGCCAGATGCCAATTTGTTTAAGTATATCGAAGAACCTTTTGTCAAGGTAACAATTATGACACCTAATGTCTATGTTGGGGATGTAATGAATTTATGCCAATCTAAAAGAGGAACTTTTAAGAATATGCATTATGTAAAAGAAAGTAGAGTAAATGTTCTCTATGAAATGCCGTTAAGTGAAATTATCTTTGATTTCTTTGATCGATTAAAAAGCCAAACTAAAGGTTATGCATCTTATGACTATGAATTCTTAAACTATCAAAGTTCTAATTTAGTAAGAATGGATATTTTAATAAATGGGGAAAAGTTAGATGCTTTAGCGATGATTATCCATAAAGATGAAGCCTATAAAAGGGGATCAGGAATTACTAGAAAACTAAAAGATGTAATTCCAAGACAAATGTTTGAAGTACCTATTCAAGCTGCAATTGGGAATAAGATAATTGCAAGGACTAATGTAAAAGCTTTAAGAAAAGATGTTATAGCTAAATGTTATGGTGGTGACATTACTCGTAAGAAGAAACTTTTAGAAAAACAAAAAGAAGGTAAAAAGAGAATGAAAGCTGTTGGTAATGTAGAGATACCTCAAGAAGCATTCTTAGCCGTACTTTCAATAAAAGATGAATAGAAATATTCATCTTTTTTAATAAATTGAAAATAACTTGTAAATATGGTAAAATATGAGTATGAGAAAAGAAATTAATGCTTTATATATTCATATTCCTTTTTGTTCGTCAATTTGTATTTATTGCGACTTTTTCAAAATAATCAATAATGATACAAAAAGGAAAGAATACTTGAATTATTTAATTAAAGAAGCAGAACTAAAAAAAGATTTATTTAATAACTTAAAAACTATCTATATTGGGGGTGGTACCCCTTCTAAAATCACGATACCAGAGCTTTATGGTGAATTCTCTACCCTATTAAAGATAATCGGCTCTAATAACGCCTTTTTAATCGAAGAATTCACTTTTGAGGTTAATCCTAATGATTTATCGGAAGAATACTTAAAAGCCTTAACTGATATTGGTGTAAATAGAATTAGTCTAGGCATTCAAACTTTAGATGAAGAACTCTTAAAGTTTTTAAGAAGATCTCACAGTAAAGATCAAGTTTTAAAAAGTATCGAAATTTTAAAAAAGGCTAATTTTAAAAATATCAGTTGTGATCTAATGTTTGGCCTTCCTAATGATTCATGGAAGAG